>Ga0310695_10006311_pt1 | contig 19701 bp, 9 predicted proteins | sample RumenRJG_04DNA_FD_203882 | JGI IMG/M metagenome (GOLD analysis project Ga0310695, IMG submission 203882) | Bovine rumen microbial communities from Lethbridge, Alberta, Canada - RJG_04 (v2) (version 2) | ecosystem: Host-associated > Mammals > Digestive system > Stomach > Rumen | place: Canada...
ATATAGCGTTGATGGCAAAAATGATATGGGAGTAATCGTTCTTGAAAAAGGTAGTGACGAATCATCTGACATCGTTCATACTGGATTCAAAGACGAAAAAGCTTCAGAAATCCTTGGTGGAGTGTCTTATGTCAATATAGAAGATATTATTGATAAAAACTACTTTACATATACAATGGACAATCTTTACACTTTTGTAAGTGGTTATAATGGTTCTGGTATGTGGGGTATAACAGATGATATTCTTACTGTTGTTGATGGTATTCCTAATCGTGGATTGAACAATCTCAAACCCGATGAAATAGAACAGATTTCCTTTTTAAAAGGTGCACAAGCTGTTGCAATTTACGGTAGTCAAGGTGCAAAAGGTGCTATCGTTGTTACCACAAAACGCGGTAAACAACAAGAGATGAAAATTTCAGCACGTGCAAATACCGGTATTTATGTTGATAAATCTTATCCCGAATATCTCGGAGCTGCTGAATACATGACGTATTATAATCAAGCTCGTGCAAATGACGGTCTTACACCGCTTTATACTGACGAAGAAATTTATTATACGGCTTCAGGTACAAATCCTTACCGTTATCCGGACGTAGATTTCTTTTCGTCTGAGTATATTAAAAAGGTGTCAAATCGTACTGATGTTACGGCGGAAATCAATGGCGGTAGCAAATTCGCCCGTTATTATTCAAATGTAAGTTATTATACTACCAATGATAATTTGAAGATTGGTGAAGGAGAAAAACTTGGAACTGATCGTTTTAGTATCCGCGGTAACGTAGATATGGATTTCAACGATTATATTTCTGCAAGTGTTGATGCTAATGTTACGTTGTACAATAGTAAGGGTTATATTACTAATAACGGTTCTTATTGGAGTGCAGCTAACTCTTGGAGACCGAACAGAATTGCTCCTTTTATTCCTACTTCATACATTAGTGAATATGCTACGGAGGCAAAAAACCTTGTTAGTCTGACAGATAATATTCAAGATGGTAAATTTCTTGCTGGTTCTTCTACCGACCAAACTAACATTTTTGCTGACCTTTATTATGCAGGAAAAACTAAGAATACGATTCGTCAGTTTCAGTTTGATATGAAACTTGATTTCGATCTTTCGCAATTGATTTCTGGACTTTCGTTCCATACCATTGCCGGAATGGACTACAATACTTCTTATAATACTTCTTATACGAATAAATATGCAGTATTTGTTCCGACATGGTCTAATGTAAACGGAGTTGATGAAATTGTGGAACTTACGAAAATAAATGAAGATCAAAAATCAGGTGTTCAAAACGTATCTGGTAATTATAATAACCGTACCACTTCGTTAGCAGCTCATTTCGATTACGACAAAGTTTTTGGTAATCATACATTGCGTGCTATGTTGCTTGCTAATGGTTGGCAGACTACTGAAACGGGTAAATATCACAGCCAAAGTAATGCTAACTTAGGTTTGGATATTCACTATGATTTCTCAAAACGTTATTATGCTGCATTTACTGCTGCTGTACCTTATTCTGCTAAACTTGAAGAAGGTTCACGTGCTGGATTTTCTCCTTCGCTCTCTTTGGGTTGGAATATCACTAATGAGAGTTTCTTCTCTAAAGGTTTCTTAAGCAGTCTTATGCTTAGCGTAAGTGCGAGCGACCTTAAACAAGATGTTGATATTAACAGCTATTATATGTATCTTGGTAAATACTCTATTGATGCAAGTTATGTAACTTGGGGTGCAAGTGGTAACCAAGTAGGTTTCCAAAGCAAGAGTGCTGCTAATCCTAATTTCGGATATGTTCATAGAAAAGAACTTTCTGCAAATTTGAGAGCTGGTTTTATGGAAGATAAACTTACAGCTGATTTTTCTGCTTTTACGAGTGTAATGTCAGGTCTTATTTATCAACCGGCGTCTAAATATCCGAGTTATTTCTCTTATAACGGTTCAAGTTTTATTCCTAATGTCAATTATAATGAAGATCTCCGTCAGGGTTTTGATCTTTCTCTTAATTACAAAGGAAATATAGGTGATGTTAAATTTGGTCTTGGTGTTAATTTGACTTATATTAACGTCAAAGCTAAAAAACGTGATGATTCTACTGTTCAATATGATTATCAGAAAACCGAAGGTACTAAACTTAACGCAAATTGGGGTTATGAATGTCTTGGATTTTTTACTGACGCAGATTTTGATGCTAATGGTGCTCTTAAAGAAGGCATTCCGGTTCAGTCTGGTTTCGGTTCTACTATCAGACCTGGTGATCTCAGATATAAAGATCAAAACGGTGATGGTATTATAGATAATAAAGACGTTGTTGATTTAGGTACTTTGAATTCTTGGTCTTACGGTGCTCCTTATACGATGGGTATTAATTTTACTGCATCTTATAAAGGTTTTACTCTTTATGTTCTTGGTATCGGACAGACAGGTTTTACCTCTTATTATAATGGTTCTTACTATTGGCCGGCAGGAGAAGATAAATATTCTGCTAACGTTCGTGAAGCATGGACTCCTGAAACTGCAAATTCAGCAAAATATCCCCGTTTAACAACTGGTTCTGGCGGTAATAACCGTCAAACTTCAGATTTCTGGGCAGTTAAAATGTCTTTGTTTGATTTGACGAGAGTTCAGCTTACATACGATTTGCCATCAAGATTGTTTGAAGGTAATAGAGTATTATCTGGAGCATCAGTTTATGTCAGCGGTTCTGATCTTGCATATATTTCTAAGAATCGTGATAAACTTGAGCTTAGTACGGGTGCACCTCAGACAAGATTCTATAATTTAGGTGTTAAAGTAAACTTCTAAAACAGATTAAGAAAAGATGAAAATTAAAAATTTATATATGATTCCGTTGTTGGCTGCCGGTTTGATGACAGCATGTGATGATATGTTTGAGCCGGCAATCGAAAACAATAGCGAGTTGGAATCAGTTTATGATAGTCCTAAAAGGCTTCAGGGACTTATCGGACAGGTTTATTCGATAGTAGGTTCCGTTTATCAGACATCTCCTAACAGCGACTTGGCTACAGATGATATTATTTCAAATCAAGACGGTTCGGGAGCAAAGGTTATGGCAACCGGTGGTTGGACATCTCAATACAATCTCGTTTCTAACTGGAACTCTTGTTATGATGCAATTCATTATTGCAATCTTGTTATTGATGTTATTGATAAAGTAACTTTTGTTGAAGCAGATCCTATTGCAAACAAAATGTTTGCTGATCATTTCAAAGCTGAGGCTCTTGCTTATCGTGCATTGTTCCATTTTAAAGTTTTGGAAGCTCATGCGGGATATGTAGGCGGTACTCTTATGGGTATTCCTATTCATGATAAGTTGGAAACTGAAGGTAATTATATTCAAACCCGTTCTTCTTTTGTTGATTGTGTGAATTTTATAATGAATGATTTCAACGAAGCGTTGAAATATCTTCCTTATGAGTTTGCAGAATACAAAACACAAGAAAACGTACCAGCTAATCTTGTTGAATCTTACAAAAACGATAATGGTGAAGTTGATTTAGCCCTTATTAACCGTGTTTACGGAAAACATAATTTTGGTAAAATAAACGGTAAAATTGTTGAGGCTATAAAATCTCAGTTTGAACTTTTGATTGCATCTCCGGCTTATCAAGATGCCAACACAGGTTATACTTGGGAAAATGCTGCCAAAGATGCTTACTTAGTTCTTCAGCATGCAAACAAAGGTCCTAATAATCTTGATAAAGAAGGTTTTTTCTGGTATGATGATTCAAAAGTTAAGGACTTTAAACGTGCGGAGCAAATTCATGACGAACTTCTTTGGCATGACTTTAATGATGGCGAATCTAATAGTATGGAAAAAACATCTTTTCCTCCTTCGCTTTATGGTAACGGTAATTTGAATCCGACACAAAATCTTGTTGATGCGTTCCCGATGGCTAACGGTTATCCTATTTCAGATGAGGTTAATAGCAATTATGATCCTGAAAATCCGTTTGCTAATCGTGATCCCCGTCTTGCGAAGTATATTGTATACAACGGAAATACTATCGGTAACAAAAATACTGCTATTTCAGTTGTAATGCCGCAAGAAGGAGAAAAGAACATTGATGCTAATAATCAGGAAAATAATAAATCTACAAGAACTGGTTATTACCTCAAAAAATTGTTGAGATCATCTGTAAACCTTGATCCGAGCAATTCTACAACGCAGAAACATCTTGGTGCACGTATTCGTTATACTGAGATTCTCTTGAATTATGCTGAAGCTGCTAACGAGGTTGCAGGTCCTAAAGGTTTGGTTGGTGATGCTGATTTTTCAGCATACGATGCAATTAAAGCAATCCGTGCGAGAGCCGGAATTACTGATGTTGCATATTTGGATGAATGTGCAACGGATAAAGACAAATTCCGTGAGCTTATTCGCAACGAACGCAGACTTGAACTTTGTTTTGAAAACCACCGTTTTTGGGATCTCCGCCGTTGGAAAGTTGATTTGAGTAAACTCAACGAACCGGCTAAGGGGCTTGTTATTACAAAGAATGCCGATCAGACACTTTCGTACAAAACGATTGATGTGGAAGAACGTGGTTATAAAGACTATCAATATTACGGACCTATACCTTATGGTGAGTGTGTAAAATTCCCTGAATTACAGCAAAATCAAGGTTGGTAGTTTTTTTTAAATTTTAAAATTTTAAAGAAGGATTTTGAAAAAAAATTAGAGAAATATGAAAAGTTTGTACAAATGTATTTCAGTTTCTTTGTTGGCTATGGCGGGATTAACATCCTGCCACAATGCCGACAATAAATTTGATGATTATGAAGGCGGTGTTACGGTTTATTTTCCGTATCAATCTCCAGTGAGAACGCTTGTAATGGGTGAGGATACATACAATACCGATTTGGATAATGCTCACAAATGCAAGATTTCTGCAACGATGGGCGGTGCATACAGCGGTCGTGATATTAAAGTTGATTGTGCTATAGACGAGTCAATCTTAAATAATTTGTATTTTAGTTCTGGTGAACCCATTCAAGTTATGCCAGAATCTTATTATACGCTTTCTTCTACGACAATAGATTTTGGTGGTGAATTGACTGGTTCTGTTGAACTTAGTTTGAATGACGCTTTTTTTGAGGATGACCTTGCTATTTCAGGGGGATATGTTATTCCTTTGGTAATGCAATCGCAAACCGGCGCAGATAAAATAAATGTCGGAACTTACAATACTCAGACAAATTCAACAGCTCCACAACGTACTAATTCTTATGCATGGGAAAAAACTCCTAAAGATTTTACTCTTTTTTGTGTAAAATACATAAGTAAATTTGAAGGTTTCTTCCTTAGAGGTATTACTAAATACAACGGCAAAGATTCTTTGCGTGCTGAAGGTAAAACTTGTATTGATGATCCTATTGTAAATACAAAAACTCTTGGCCTTAACCGAGTTAGTTATACAGTTCCGAACAAATTGTATGAATTTGATGAGCAGAGCAATTTGGTTGCACGTAATGTTAACCACACTATAATTCTTACTTTTGATGAAAATCAGAAGTGTACGCTTTCTGCTCCTAAGGATGCATCTTATATTGTTAACGGTAGTGGTGAATACAAAGACCATGGAGCTGTTAAAGCTTGGGGTGGTAAGGATCGTGATGAACTTATGCTTTCGTATACAATAATAGATGGTGCTGATGTTATCTCTGTTGAGGAAACGCTTATTTTACAGCGTAGAGGCGTAAAACTTGAAACCTTTGATTTTATTTACAAGGAAGGAACGAAATAATTAATCCTTAGGATATGCTGCATTTTATGTTGCATATCCTAATTAAACAAATTAAGGAAATGAAAGTTAATAAATTTATAATACCGGCGTTGGCAGGGTTGGGACTTATGACTTCATGTGCTGACGACCTTACAAAAGATTATGCGGTTGAAAAACCTGCATCAATTGAGATTTTTGAGGAGCTCAATTCTTATGAGCCGCTCAAATCTTATATTGACCGTGCAAAATATCCGAATTTCAAACTTGGTGGCGCATTAGCTGCTAATGATTTTAGTTCTATCGCCAATTTATCAGCACTTGCTTGTGCAAATTTCGACGAAATTGTTGCCGGCAACGAGATGAAATATTCTTCTTGTGTTGATGACAAAGGAAATATGGATTTTTCAACGGTTGGAAAATTCGTTAATGCCGCTCAAAAGGCTGGTATCGGCATCTATGGTCATACATTAGCTTGGCATTCTCAACAAAGGCCAAAATATTTGACTTCGTTGTTAAAGGACAAAGAACTTGATGTTGATCCTAATGAAATGGTTGAAAAAAGCGACTATTCTCTTGATTGCGGAACTTTGACAGGATATAACTGGGTCGGAAATCCAGAAACAGTTGTAACTACATTTGGGGACAATGGTACTTTGAAAATTTATAATCCTGAGCCGACAGAAAATTGGTATAACCTTCAATATTGGTTGGTTAATGGAATTACGTTGTCAACTGAAAAAGAGTACATCGTACGAATTAAGATGAGGGTCGAAGGTCAAGAGTCTGCGCATATTAGATTTAAAATTGGAGATTGGGAGCATGGAGATAGTAAGGAATTTTATGTTGAATCTTCTGAGGATTTTAAAGATATAGATTTAACAGTAAAACCGGTTATAGAGTCTAATGGTTTGTTTTTTCAACATGGTGATTTCGTAGGTACCGTATATTTCAAATCTATTGAAATATTGCATAATGAGGCTCCTGCGCTAGAGATGGAGAAAAAAGTTTATGAAACGGAGTATAAGGATGGGGATTTCCCGTATTATGCTATGGGATGTACGCCTCCGGTTAAAGATGGGGCTATTCATTTTGAACCTATCCCTGGAAGCGAAGAAGGTACAATCGCATGGTCTCAATTCTTTTGCGCTGAGGCTAAACAATTGGAGGCTGGTAATTATGTCGTTTATGTCGATTTGACATCTTCAGCAGATGTTTCAGGCGTTCAGATGACTATGCAGAACGGTTGGAAAAGCTCAAATCCGAATGCACAAGTGGTTACTGCTAATATCAATGTGAAAAGTGGACGGAATACGTATAAACTTCAGTTCTCTGATTTTGAAGGAGGAAAATATGATTTTATCTTAAAACCGCAAACCGCAAATGCAGTTTTGGATCTTCATTCTGTTCAATTGTTTGAAGTTGTAAAACTTAATTCTATACCTCTCACTGACGAAGAAAAAGTTGATACGTTGAAATGGGCTTTGGATAAATGGATTGAAGGTATGATGGATGCAACTATCGGTTATGTAAAGGCTTGGGACGTTGTAAACGAGCCCATTTCTGGCGGTGGAAACGTAGATGGTTTCTATGCACTTCAGCATAGTACTGCTAATTCTGATGAAATTGGCGGAAATACAGATGTATTCTTCTGGCAAGATTATTTGGGCGACCTTGATTATGTACGTACAGCAGTGGCAAGTGCAAGAAAACATTTCAAAGGTAATGCCGATGAACTTAAACTTTTCATTAATGATTACAACCTCGAATCTGATTGGGATGATAATAAAAAATTAAAATCTCTTATTTACTGGGTTGAAAAATGGGAAGCTGATGGTGTTACAAAGATTGACGGTCTTGGAACGCAAATGCACATCTCTTGTTACGAGGACGAAACAACTCAAGAGTCTAAGAAAGAACACATCGCTAAGATGTTTGAACTTATGGCTGCAACAGGCAAACTCGTTAGAGTTTCAGAACTTGATATGGGTTATATAACGAAAGACGGTACTTCACTTCAGACAGAAGAGCTTACAGAAGCACAACATCAACAGATGGCAGATCTTTACAAATTTGTTGTTAAGACATACTTGGAAAAAGTTCCTGCAGCTCAGCAATATGGCATTTGTCAGTGGTGCTTAACCGATTCTCCGAAATCTTCTTCTTGGAGAAAAGGACAGCCTACCGGTCTTTGGTCAGAAAAATTCATCCGTAAAGCAACTTTCAAAGGTTTTGCTGAAGGTTTGAGCGGAAAATAAGAGTTTAAATAATTTTTAAGCCTTATATATAAAGAAATCCGACATTTTTCCCTTTTTAGGAGAGAATGTCGGATTTTTTTTAAGAATGACAAATTATTTTTTGTCGAAATTCGATAAAAAATGGTAGTTTTGGCAGAAACCACAAAAAAGAAAATCCAATTTATTATTTTTTATGTTGAGGTTTGTGCTGAATCAAAAACAACATATTTGGCGATAAGAAAAGTTAGTTTTATTGTATTTTTTATGTTTTTGTACGTTTTATGGGTGTTAAAATTACAAATAAACAATGTTTTGTTACAAATATGCAATATTTTGGACATTAAGAATATATTAAAATCTTTCCTTATTGTTAATTTTGTGCTAATTCAAAATGATAAAAAAAGCGAACCAAGATGAAAAGAATTTTTTTTGTATTAACTGCTGCGATGGTAATATTCTCTTCATGTAGTAAGAGTGAAGTATCATCACCTATTCAGCCTTCACCTCAAAAACAAAACGAACAGAAAACTGTTGAGGAAAAAGGAGAAGCTAATAAAAATGATAACAAACAAGCAACAAAAACAAGTGTTGAACTTCCTAAAGCGACAACTTTGTTGCATATAAAAAACAATAAGGTTTCTTCCCAAAATCATAATGTGCAGTATCAAGTTGCCTCAAATCTTCCTTTAAAACAAGGAGTGCAGTACGATATTTCCATAACGTTAAAGGCTTCGGCTCCTGCAAGCATTAGTTATTCGGTTGGAAATTGGTATCCTGATAATTTTAGTGCTACAATTGAGGCTACAGAGGAAATGAAAGAATACACGACCTCGTTTACAGCAGTTGTAGACGGCGGTTTTGTATTGTTTCAGACGGGAAGTTTTGTAGGAGATATTTGGATTGAGAGTGTAAAAATTACACATAAGGGTAGCGGAAAAATAGTACCGCTTACTGCTGATGAAAAACGTGAAGTACTTTCTAATGCCATGGATAGTTGGATTTCCGGCATGATGGAAGCAACCGACGGTTATGTAAAAGCGTGGGATGTTGTAAATGAGGCACTTTCTGGTGGTGACGGTGATGGTGACGGAATTTATGACCTTCAGAGTTATAAAAACAATAATAACGCCGATCCTACAAATGTATCATCGGGAGTGTTTTATTGGCAAGTTTATATGGGCGACTTGGAATATGTTCGTACAGCGGTTGCAAGTGCAAGAAAACATTTCAAAGGCGATCCTAAGGATTTAAAACTTTTTATCAACGATTATAATCTTGAATCCAACTGGGACAATAATGGCAAATTGAAATCACTTATTAAGTGGATTCAAAAATGGGAATCTGACGGTATAACAAAAATTGACGGTATCGGTACGCAGATGCACATTACGTGTTATGAGGATGCCAATATTCAGAAAAGCATGGAAGAACATATTACAAATATGTTTACATTAATGGCCGAAACCGGCAAATTAGTAAGAGTTTCTGAGCTTGATATGGGTTATAAACGCGGTAACAACCAATGGAATGGGAAAAATCTCGGTACATCGGATTTGACTGCTGCCGAACATCAAAAAATGGCAGATTTTTATGAGTTTATTCTTAATGAATATTTTAGAATTGTCCCCAAAGCACAGCAATACGGATTTTGTCAGTGGTGTTTAACCGATGCTCCCGGTCCATTTGGATCAGGTTGGAGAGGTGGCGAACCTGTCGGAATTTGGACACAGAATTTTGCACAAAGGAAAACCGTATATAAAGGTTTTGCACAGGGACTTGCCGGAAGAAAATTGTCGGAATCTGTAAATCAACTTGGAGACTTAAAAACATACATTGACAGGGATAAGCACGGTGATTTTAAGTTTTCAGGTGCGCTTGACGTTAATGAGTTCCATGAAAATCGTAACGGTATATCGGATATTGTTGCAAAAAATTTTGATGAAATAGTTGCTGGTAATGCGATGAAATACGCTTCATGTGTTAATGGCGGGGGCGTAATGAATTTTTCTCGGGTTAAACAATTTGTTTTAGATGCCAAAGCTAAAAATTTATCAATTTTCGGTCATACATTGGCTTGGCATTCGCAACAGCAGCCGGGTTATTTGTTAGGACTTATGAGCGACAAGGAAGTTGAAGATCCAAGCGGAGAAAAAGTAGATGTAGTGGATAATTATGTAATCTACGATAAACTTTCCACTGACAATATGTGGCATTCAAATTATCTTGACCAAGCTAATAATGTTGATTATATTTTAGAAATAGTAAAAAAATAGGAAATACAATGAAAAAAATTTTGTTATTATTTGCTGCCTCGGTGCTGATGTTTGCATCGTGCAGTAAAAAAGATGATCCTGAAAATCCGATTAATGAAAATGGGCAGGAGCAAAACAAACCTGAAGAAAACACAGGCGGCGGCACAACGAAACCTACCGGTCCGGATGAAACTTTTGATATTTTTCTGTGTTTTGGGCAGTCCAATATGGAAGGCAATGCAGCAGTAGAAAATGGAGATAAAACCAATGTACCCACAGGTATGAAAAATATGGTAGTTGCAAAATCTGATGCTGCGCATTATGCTATGACACGTTATACTTGGCGCAAAGCAGAGCCACCGCTTGCCAGATTCACCACAGGACTTACTCCTGCTGACTATTTTGGCAGAAAAATGCTTGATTATTTGCCCAAAGGTCACAAAGTTGGTATTGTGATGGTTGCAATAGGAGGCGCAGCTATTGAGGCTTTCGACAAAGAGGCTTATAAATCTTATTACGATAATATTTCAGACCAAGATGCTTGGCTTCGCGGTTATATGGACGAATATGACGGCAATCCTTATCAAGCACTTGTAACAGCTGCAAAAGCTGCTCAACGTAGTGGTGTTATTCGCGGTATTCTTCTTCATCAAGGCGAAAGCAATAATGGACAAGCTGATTGGACGGAAAAAGTTAAAAAGATTTACGAAGATCTTTTAACGGATTTGAATCTTACAGCAGATAAATGTCCGTTACTTGTTGGTGAAACATTACGTAAGGAAGAAGGTGGTGTATGTTACGGACACAATGATGTGATTGCAAAATTACCGGAGGTAATTCCTACGGCTCATGTTATTTCGTCAGAAGGTTGTGAAGGTAAAGACGACGGTTTACATTTCTTGGCCTCTGGTTATAGAAAAATTGGAAAGCGTTATGCTGAAACAATGCTCAAACTTATGGGTATAGAAGTTCCGAAAAAAGATTACAACGGATATTATGTTTCCGGCAGATTTCTTATGGACAAGGACGGCAAACAGGTTAATCTTCATGGTTTTGGTCAGACTTACAGTCCTTGGTTCAACGAACAGGGAACAAAATGGAATGGAGAAGATGTTGAAGGTTGTTTGAAATATAATCAAGGCCTTATTAGGCAGATTATGAATGACGGCTGGAAAATGACATGGTTGCGTCTTCACATGGATCCGCATTGGACAACATCTAACCGTCCTAATGGATTTGGAGAACATCAATCGCATATTTATTTTGATGAGGCAAAATTTATTAAATATTTGGATGAAGTTTTTATTCCGATGGCGAAATTCTGTATTGACAATTACGGAATGGCAGTAGTAATGCGTCCTCCTGGTGTTTGCGGTGAGGAAGCAATGAAATACGGTGATGATTTGCAGAAATATCTGCTCAAAGTTTGGAGCATAGTTTCAGCGCATCCGTATATCAAAAACAATCCCGACATTATGTTTGAGCTTGCCAACGAACCTGTAAAATTTGAGGGCGGCAACCAAAAATACAGTCAGTATTTTCAGGATATTGTTGATGCTATCCGTATTAATTGTGACAATGTTTGTTGGATTCCCGGTTTGGCATGGCAGCAGAATTACAAACCTTTTGCAGAGTATCCGATTCAAGGAATAAATATCGGTTATGCGGTTCACTGTTATCCGGGTTGGTACGGTTCTCCGGCGCAGGTTAGTGCAGAAGAATTTAATACACCTCTTGACGGAAACGAGGAAAAATTCCGTAAAGGTTGGGCAGAAAACGTAGGTTGTGTGGCAAAATTTGCACCGGTAATTGTAACCGAAATGGACTGGTCGCCACATGAGTATAATGATAATCACCATGTTGCATGGGGTAGTTCTACGACAACGGCTTTTGGCGCGCCTTTCAAGAAAATTGCTGACGAGTACGGAAACGTAAGTTGGATGATTTTTACTTCGCCGCATCTTATTGCTAAATATAAAAGTCATAACGATGTAGATGCTGCTACAAAAGGTTTCTTGGAAGACCCTGAGGGTTGCGTAGTTGCGGCTTACAACTGGTATAATGAGTATGCTGAACAATAATGTAATAAAATATTAGAAAAAAAGCCGTCTGAGTGTTTTGTCTTTGACGGCTTTTTTTTTAGTTTTGCGTTATGAAAAAATCGAAGATTATATTTTTAATATTTGCTTTTTTAAGTTTTTGTTTTTGGGCATTTGTACATCCCGAATGGCTTAATTTTCACGAGCAGTATCAGTTGTTTGAATTTTCAACTGACTATTTTGTGGAACATATTGTTTTGCCGGGTGGTTTTGTTGTATGGTTTTCAGAATTTTTTGTGCAGTTTTTTTATAATAATTTTTTAGGAGCATTGGTAATGACCGGATGTTTAACGGGCATTTATCTTCTTTTGAAAAACGGGGATAATCAAATTGCACTTTTGCCGCCTGTTTTAATTTGGATTTATTCGGGTGATGAAAATATGATGATGACTTTCCCGTTTGCTGTATTGTTATCGCTTTTTGCCGTTAAGGGTTTTGAAAGGCTGACTCTAAAAAACAAATTTTATCTGCAAATACTTATTGTTCCGCTAATTTATTGGCTTGTAGGATATTGTGCGTGGATTTATCTTATATTGTCATTATCCAAAGATGATAATGGTTTTAGAATTGGAAAAGAAAATTTTATAAAAATTTCTGCTTTGATTCTTTATCTTATTGTATTTCAGTTTTTTACGGCATTTTTCATAACAAGAAATTATCCTTTGATTGATATTTTTTGTGGAATTGATTATTATAGATTGCGTATGGAAATTCCTGATTTACAACATATTATAACTTTATGTTGTGTTGTTGTTCCTTTTATAAAAATTCCTCAGAAGAAATGGGTAATGTATACGCAACTATCATTAATAGTGGTAGTTTTGGTTGTTGGAGTGATAAAAAAATATGATTTTGACCGTTATAGTTATTATAAAATTGATTATATGGTTAGAAATCAAGAATGGGAAAAATTGTTGGATTTTGCCAAAAAGTATAATCTTCAATCCGATTTTGCCTCAACGGGTGTAAATCTTGCTTTAGCTATGACGGGACAAATGCCTGACCGTTTGTTTGAGTTTAATCAAACCAGTAACGAGGGGTTTTTATCGACCTTCGGTTATAACTCTTTTACGTGTACTGTAACGGCAGAGGCTTGTTATTATTTGGGACTTGTTAATTCTGTTTTGCGATATAATTTTGATTTGCAGTCGGCAATTTTGAATTGTAATTATAGCGGACGTTTTACTAAACGTATTGCTGAGGCTTATATTTTGAACGGTCGCTATGATGTTGCAAGGCGTTATCTTAACAAACTTAAAAGAACATTGTTTTACCGTGCTTGGGCATTAAAAACGGAGGATTTTATTTGTAATACACATAATATTGAAAGTAATCCGGATTGGGAGCGTTTGGATAGTATTCGGATAAAACGAGGCTTAAATTTCTCTAATCCGCATTTAGGAGAAATGCTTATGTATTTTTCTATGATGGGAGGTGAGAATCGTATGGCTTTGGATTATGCTTTGTCATCGTTTTTGGTAAAAAGGGATTTAAAATCTTTTGTGGAAAGTTTTCCGTATTATACAAAGTATTTCGGGACTTCGCAGATACCGAAAATTTATCAGCAAGCGTTTTTGCTCGCATGTGTTCAAAGCGGTTATTCTATTGACAGAATTCCTAATTTTATTTCGCCGGAAATAATTAGTTTTTTCAGAGATTTTGATACAGCTTATCTTTTAAATAAAAATAGCAAAGTTTTTAAGACTGGAAAATATGCCGGTACATATTGGAAATATTATTTGCTCGGAAATTAATTTTTTTTTGTTATGAAAAATTTTTATTATATTATATTGTTTTTGTTCTGTTTTATGTTTTCGTGTGGTCAGAAGCCTGAAAATGTAAAAAATGTAGATTCTTTACCTGATATTTTCCCCGATTATCTCGGGGTAACAGTGCCGGTTAATATTGCACCGCTTAATTTTAACGTTAAAAATTCTCAAGACGTATATGTTGAACTTTCGGGCAATGGAGAAAAATTGATTTCTGAAGGCGAATATGCGGATTTTGATATAGAAAAGTGGCATTTACTTACTCAAAAAAATATTGGAGGAAAGATTACAGTATCTGTTACTGCAAAAATTTTAGATGAATGGAAAAAATTTAAAGATTTTGATATTTACGTTAGCAAAGATTCTCTTAATGATTATGGTCTTACTTTCCGTTTGATACCTCCCGGATATGAAACATTTGCGCATATCGGTATTTATCAGAGGAATATACATAATTTTGAACAAGAGCCTGTAGTGGATGGTATGGCAATACAAGGTGATTGTATGAATTGTCATGTTCCTAACCATGCCAATCCAAAAGAGTTTCAACTTCATGTTCGCGGGAGACATTCGGCAACTTTTGTCCGTAGAAACGGTGAAGAAAAGTATTTGCAGACTGCAACAGATTCTACTATAGCTAATTGTATGTATGCGTATTGGCATCCTTCGGGAAAATATATTGCATATTCGCTCAATCTTATTCATCAAACTTTTTTTGAGGATACAACAAAATATATTGAGGTTTATGATAATGCTTCTGATGCTTTGATAATGGACGTTGATAAAAATCAGCTTATTTTGTACGATAAATTGATGACGGAAGACTTTGAAAGTTACCCTGTTTTTTCCCCAGATGGTAAAACGTTGTTTTATTGTTCATCAAAACCGTATGTAAAGTCCGGAATTTTGGATAAAATGCGTTATAGTCTTATAAAGGTTAGTTTTGATGATAAAATCGGCAAAATAGGTTCTGACTTTGATACATTAATCAATGCGGAGCAAATACAAAAAAGTATTACACATCCGCGTCCTTCTTACGATGGCAGGTTTTTGATGTTTTGTATGGCGGATTATAGTGTTTTTCCTATTCACCATAAAGAATCAGATTTATATCTTTTGAATCTTGAGGATAATACTATGCGGAATCTTACGGAGGTAAATTCTGATTTTGCAGAAACTTTTCATAATTTTTCGTCAAATTCGCGTTGGTTTGTATTTAATAGTCGTAGAATTGATAGAATTAATAATTTGTTGTTTATTAGTAATATTGACGAAAACGGGCATTGTACAAAACCATTTCTTTTGCCTCAAAAAAATCCAGAGGAATATTATTCAAACTTATTTTTTTCTTATAATGTTCCTGATTTTACTTCGGAAAAACTTGAACTTGATATCAGAGATTTTGCACGGAATATTTTTAATGCACCGAGGATACAAGTTGGTGTAAAACGGAACTAAAATGTTTTATGCAGTTGTTATTTATTGAGTGTTGTCGTTATAGAAAATAAATATGAGAATGTGTTAAGTAATAAAAAAATAACTACGCTAATTTTAGGCGGATTTAGCGGAGTAAAAGTTTAATCCGCTGTTTTTTTAATTTTTTTTAGCGTATTGAATTACTTTTTTTTGTACATTTGCGGAGAAAAAAATTACGAACAATCAAAAAATATAAAATTGATATGGCAAACATTCCTGAATTTAAGTATGCCCCGATGTTTCAGTTGGGCAAAGATGAAACGGAATATTATCTTCTTTCAAAAGAGGGCGTTTCAGTAAGCGAATTTGAAGGCAAACCTATTTTAAAAGTTAGCCCCGAAGCCTTGGAAAAACTTTCTCAGCAGGCTTTTCACGATGTATCGTTTATGCTCCGCCGCTCGCACAACCTTCAAGTTGCAAAAATCTTACGCGACCCCGAAGCCTCTGAAAATGATAAATACGTTGCTTTAACATTTTTAAGAAATGCAGAAGTTTCAGTAAAAGGTCAGTTGCCGCTTTGTCAGGACACCGGCACAGCGATTATTCACGGCGAAAAAGGTCAGCAGGTATGGACAGGCTTTTGCGACGAAGAATACCTTTCAAAAGGCGTTTATAACACTTATACTCAGGACAATTTGCGTTATTCTCAAAACGCGCCTTTGAGTATGTACGAGGAGAAAAACACCCGTTGTAACCTCCCCGCTCAAATCGACATCGAAGCCACCGAAGGTATGGAATATCGTTTTTTGATGGTAACCAAAGGCGGCGGCTCGGCCAACAAAACATATCTTTATCAAGAGACCAAAGCAAGGATTCAGAATCCGGGAACGCTTGTTCCTTTCCTTGTTGAAAAAATGAAATCTCTCGGAACGGCTGCTTGTCCTCCTTATCATATCGCTTTTGTAATCGGCGGAACGTCAGCAGAGAAAAACCTCTTGACCGTAAAACTCGCTTCAACGCATTATTACGACTCACTCCCGACCACCGGCGATGAAACAGGCCGCGCTTTCCGCGATGTTGAACTCGAAAAAGAACTCTTGAAAGAGGCTTATAAAATCGGTCTTGGCGCACAATTTAGCGGTAAATATATGGCTCATGACGTGAGAGTTATCCGTCTTCCGAGACACGGCGCAAGTTGTCCGATAGGTCTTGGCGTTAGTTGCTCTGCTGACCGTAACATCAAGGCAAAAATCAACAAAGACGGTATTTGGATTGAAAAAATGGACGATAATCCAACCGAACTTATCCCCGAAGAACTCCGTCAAGCAGGCGAAGGCAACGCTGTTAAAATCGACCTCGATCAGCCGATGAGCGAAGTTTGCAAGATTTTGACAAAATATCCCGTTGCAACAAGACTTTCACTAAACGGCACAATCATCGTAGGCCGCGACATCGCACACGCAAAACTCAAAGCAAGACTTGACGCAGGTGAAGACTTGCCGCAATACATGAAAGATCACCCGATTTATTACGCAGGTCCGGCTAAAACACCTGAGGGAATGCCTTGTGGTTCAATGGGTCCGACAACAGCAAACAGAATGGATCCGTATGTTGATGAGTTCCAAGATCACGGCGGTTCTATGATAATGTTAGCGAAAGGTAATCGTACCGAGGCTGTTACAAATGCTTGTAAAAAGCACGGCGGATTCTATCTCGGTTCAATCGGAGGTCCGGCTGCAATCCTTGCTCAAAACAACATCAAATCAATTGAATGTGTTGAATATCCCGAACTCGGAATGGAAGCAATTTGGAAAATCAAAGTTCAAGATTTTCCGGCGTTTATCCTTGTTGATGACAAGGGCAACGACTTTTTCAAACAATTGAAGCCGTGCTCAGGTTGCACGATAATTTAATTACTTTTTTAGGAGGCTGCCTTTTTAGACAGCCTCTTATGTTTTTTTTTAATGCTATATTTTAATACATGAATCACGATATGAGAAAATTAAATTTTTTCTTATTAAGCGTATTATTTTTTGCGCTAACATTTTCCTCGTGCAAAAAGCGCGACGATGATAATACCGACTCCGAAAAGACCGCGATTGAAAACAATTTGGGAAACTCGGAAGTTACTTCAGAAAAAGTAACGGTAATTTTTAACACCGACGGCGCCACGGGTGCAGTTGAGCCTCAAACCGTTGAAAAAGGTACAAAAATCACTTTGCCATTAGGCGAAAGCATGAAAAAAGACGGTTATAAGTTTTTAGGTTGGAGTTTAACGGAAAACGGTGAAATCATTACAGAATATACCGCAACCGAAAATGAAGTAACACTTTTTGCTGTTTGGGTGAAAGCGTTTACCGTAAAATTTGACACCGACGGTGGCTCGGGTAAATTTGCCTCTCAAACAATTGAAAAAGGCAAAACAGTCACCAAGCCAGAAAGCAAACCAGAGAAAGAAAACTATGTGTTTATGGGGTGGTACGATGGAGATACCAAATTTGATTTTTCAACAGCAATAACTACCGATGTTGATTTGAAAGCAAAATATGCTGTTTTATTACCAGGCGTATTTTCAGTATCACCTACTAAAAAAGTTCGTTTTAGCGGTGGCAACTTGCAGTACCATTGCAAAAATGGAACTTGGCGTTTTGCTGATAATCAATATGACTGTATCGGAATTTATAACGACCTCATCTCCGCAAGCTACGACGGCTATATCGACCTTTTCGGTTTTGGGGCATGGCTTGAAGGACAAGATCCTTTACAAATCGACTATGACTATCGCCAATACGATGTAGAAACTGACGGTAAAAACTTCATTGGAACTTCCGCTATTGGTGAAGGATGGGAAACTCTCTCCATAGACGAGTGGGATTATTTAATCAAGCGTAGCGACAAAAAAATCGGTGTTGCCAAAGTTGGCGTTCATGGAGGTTTTGTAATATTGCCTGATGAGTGGACATTACCTAACGACGTTACATTCAATAGCGGTTTTGTAGAAGATTATAGACACCAATCTTTTGGCGATGTAAATGACTACACTATCGAAGAATGGAACAAAATGGAAAGTGCGGGAGCTGTGTTACTGCCCGCTGGTAGCTGGCGCTATGTCGACGCCAACGGCTTCTGTATGAGGGGCAATGGCAGCGGCTATTGGTCGGCTACGGTTTACAACCCCGAGCGCGCCTTTCGCTTTGGTTTCTATGTGGAGCGTGCAAATTTGATTCCTGCCCCCCGTTACCACGGACAGTCGGTTCGGTTGGTGCGGGTTGTGCAGGATTAACCATATCTCCGAACAAAAAAATAGCGAAATCGTTAGAAATAACGGTTTCGCTGTTTTTGTTTGTATAAAAAATATTTTTGCATTTTTCTTCTAAAAAAGTTATTTTTGCCACACAAAATAAACCTCATTATGTCAAAATATTTCAATCCGTATACTGACTTTGGTTTCAAAAAACTTTTCGGCACGGAACTTAACAAAGACCTGCTGATCAGTTTTTTGAACGCTTTGTTTGAGAAGAATCCCAAGATTCCCCACGACGAAATTACGGATATAACTTATTTGAACTCCGAGCAACTCGGACGCACAGCCGCCGACAGAAAGGCAATTTTTGACGTTTATTGTACAACCAAAAGCGGCAACCGTTTCATTGTTGAAATGCAGAATGTTTTTCAGCAGTTTTTCAAGGACAGAAGCGTTTATTATTCGTCGTTTCCGATTCGCGACATGGCAAAAAAAGACAAGGACGGCGAACATTGGAATTATGAACTTCAAGCGGTTTATACTGTCGGCATTTTGAATTTTGTTTTCAAGGACAACGAAAAAAAGGACGAAAAAGGCGAAGTTTTGAACGAATTTTCCGACGATGATTTGTTGCATATCGTAATGTTGACCGACCAAATCACGGGAAAAGTTTTTTATGACAAATTGGTTTATTGTTATCTTGAAATGCCAAAATTCAACAAGACACGCGAAGAACTTGTTACGATGTACGACAAATGGCTTTTTGTTTTGAAAAACCTTTCAAAACTTATGGAAAGACCGAAAGAGTTACAGGAGGCAGTTTTCAGACGTGTTTTTGAAATTGCGGAAATTTCGATGATGTCAGAGGTTGAGCATCTTGAATACGAGGAAAGTCTTAACGCTTTGTGGGACATAACCAACGCAATGGAAGATTCA
>Ga0310695_10006314_pt1 | contig 19693 bp, 16 predicted proteins | sample RumenRJG_04DNA_FD_203882 | JGI IMG/M metagenome (GOLD analysis project Ga0310695, IMG submission 203882) | Bovine rumen microbial communities from Lethbridge, Alberta, Canada - RJG_04 (v2) (version 2) | ecosystem: Host-associated > Mammals > Digestive system > Stomach > Rumen | place: Canada...
CTCAAAAAACGGCGGAAAAGGCAAACCGTCCGCAACGGCTGGGGCACCCCCCCATGCGCCGGATCCGGCGGACGTCTGCTGAACCGGCGGGAAAAAGTGTATAATACGTCTCCTGCACCCCCTGACAATGGAGAATGCCATGTTGAAAGAAAAAGGTTGGAAGTCTGCCGCGCCCGCCGTCGCATGTGCGGCGCCTGTTTCATTGTCTGCATTTGGCATATTGTAAGGAGAATCGTGGATGAAAGAAGTTTTCGCATACGTGATCGGGCTTGGCGCGGCGGTGATGATGCCTGCCATCTTCACCGTTCTCGGCGTTCTCATCGGGATAAGGTTTTCCAAGGCGCTCAAATCCGGGCTGCTCGTCGGCGTCGGGTTCGTGGGGCTTGGCGTCATCACCGCGCTTTTGACGTCGAGCCTCGGGCCGGCCTTGAAGGGCATGACGGAGCTTTACCATCTCAACCTCCCGTACTTCGACCTCGGCTGGCCGGCCGCGGCCGCCGTCGCCTATTCGTGCGCGGTGGGGGCGTTCATCATCCCCGTGTGCCTTGGCGTCAATGTCTTGATGCTCGTCGCCGGATGCACGCGCACCGTCAACATAGACCTTTGGAACTACTGGCATTTCGCGTTTCTCGGCGCGATGGTGTTTTTCGCCACAGGCTCTCTCGCATGGGCGTTCTACGCGGCGATCGTCCTTTACGTGATAACCCTTTGCATGGCCGACTTCACCGCCAGGGGCTTCCAGTCCTACTACAAGGACATGGAGGGCATTTCCATACCGCAGCCGTTCTGCCAGAGCTTCACGCCGTTCGCCGTTGCGGTCTGCTGGATTCTCGACCGTATCCCGGGCTTCTCCAAGCTCGACATCGATGCGGAGGGAATGAAAAAGAAATTCGGGATTCTCGGCGAGCCGCTTTTTCTCGGCCTAGTGATCGGCTGCGGCATCGGGGCGCTCAAGTGCGATTCCTGGAAGGCCGTCGTCGATTCGATTCCTTCGATTCTGAAGCTTGGCGTCACTGTCGGCGCGGTGATGGAGCTTATCCCGCGCATAACCGGGCTTTTCATCGAAGGCCTCAAGCCGATCTGCGACAGCATCCGCTCCATTCTCGAAAAAAGAGGAGCTCAAACACCCGAACACTCAAACACCCAAGCTCTCAACATCGGCATGAGCCCCGCGCTCGTGATAGGCCACCCCACGACGCTTGTCGTGTCGATTCTGCTCATCCCGGTGATCCTTTTCCTTTCGGTGTTCCTTCCGGGGAACAAATTCCTGCCTCTTGCTTCGCTTGCGGGGATGTTCTATCTTTTCCCGTGCGTCCTGCCGATAACGAAGGGCAATGTGGTGAAAACATTTGCGGTAGGGCTTGTCGCGCTCGTGTGCGGGCTTTTCTTCGTGACGAATCTCACGCCGGCCTTCACGAAGGCGATAGAGGCGGCGAAGTGCGACGGCATTGCCGTGCCGGAAGGCTTCGAGGGCGGCGCGGCGCTCGATTTCGCGAGCGCGCTCTGGTGCTGGCTTGTCTACCATCTTGCGGTCACGCTCAAGTGGGCGGGGGCCGTCTGCGCCGGGGCGCTTGCGCTTGGGATGTGCGCGGTGAATTGGCTGAGGATCAGAAAGGCCGGCAAATGACAACAAGCGTACAACAACAAGAAACGGCCGGGCCGGGAACAACAAGCGTACAACAACAAGTTGGCGGCAAGCGGCAAGACCCCACCTCTTGTTGTAGTACGCTTGTTGTTTCGAACGACCGCCACCCCACTTGTTGTAGTACGCTTGTTGTCACCCCCATGCACCATAAGGGCCTCCTTGGCTGGAAATACGATTCGCGCTGCAACTACATGATCACCCTTGTCACGGAACCGCGCTCTTCGGTTTTCGGTGCGTTGCGCGAATGGGGCGTGGAGCGTTCCGATGCCGGCCGGGCCGTCTATGAAGCGTGGCAGGCTATAGAAGCGAAATTTTCTGATGTTCGCGCCACCTACAATGCAATCATGCCCGATCATTTCCACGGGATCGTCTATGTAATGGAAGAAGGGCGCGTTTCGCTTGAAGAGGTTGTTTCGTTCTTTGCCGCCGAAGCGGAGCGCCGCATCGGGCGGCGGGTGTGGTGCGGCCTTTGGCGTGATTCCGTGTGCATTGCGAGGGGCCAGCTCGACAGGCAGATAAGATATGTTCTTGCCAATGCGAAACGCCGGTGGATAAAGGAAAACAATCCGGGCCTTTTCAGAAAAGTCATGGGTTTCCGCCACTGGCGGCTTGATTGCGCAAGCGCGGCGCTGGCAGAGGCCGGCGATGCCGATTCATGGAATTTCAGGCCATTCGCGCGCGACGGCGGCGGTCGCGAGCTTTGGGATTTGGAGACTGGCGAGGAAATCGCCAAGCCGCGGAAGGGCAATAGGCCGCAAAGGGCGTTTGAAGAACAACAAGCGTACGACAACAAGGGGCAACGACAACAAGCGTACGACAACAAGAGTGGGGCGCAACCTGCCGCTCCTTGTTGTAGTACGCTTGTTGTTCCGAAAGGCACCCACCCCACCTCTTGTTGTAGTACGCTTGTTGTCCCCCCGCGCCGCATTGAATGGACAGCCGTCGGCAATCCATTCCTTCTGGATGCGCCGCTTGTCGTGAGCGTGAGAATCTCGACCGCGACCCCGCCCGATGTGCTTGCGGGCCTCGTTGCAAAGCTTGGCGCGAAGGCCGAGCGCGGGGTGGTTCTTGCAAGCCCGTGGATATCGCCTGGGGAAAAGGCCGTGAAGGCCGAGGCTCTTGCACGCGGCGGCCGGATCGTGCAGCTGCTCGCGGAAGGCATGGGGAGATACTACAAGCCGCATGGTGGCGACTTCGACGCCTGCTCGGAGGGCAGGATGCTTCAGCTTTCGCCGTTTGCGCCGCAGCCAGGAGGCGGTGAGCGAAGGAGCCATGGAAAAGCGCGCTTCGAATGGCTCAATCTCGCATCCCGTTCGCTGGGCGATTTTGCGACCGGTTTTTCGATGGAGCAACTTGTGGAAATGGAAAACCAACCAAAGAAAGGAAAGTAGGAAATGACAACACTGATTCTTGCCGCCGCGATGAACGTGACGGTGCAGACCGCATGCCATCCCGAGGATGTCAAGCATTACGACACGGCGACGCTGCGCGAGCGCTTCGTGATGGAAAAGGTGATGGCACCAGATGAAATAAACCTCACCTACACGATGTACGACCGCCTCGTCTACGGCGGCGCGATGCCTGTCGCGAAAGAGCTTTCGCTCGAACCGTTCGCGGAGCTGAAGGCCGAGCATTTCCTCGACCGCCGCGAACTCGGCGTGATCAACGTGGGCGGGCCGGGCGTTGTGACGGTCGACGGCGAAAAGTACGAGCTCGATTTCAAGGAAGCCCTCTACGTGGGGTGCGGCAAAAAGGAAGTGAAGTTCGCCTCGAAGGACAAGGCGAATCCCGCGAAGTTCTACATCAATTCCGCGCCCGCATACAAGGAGTTCGTGACGCAGCGCATCACGAGCGACCAGAACTGCAAAAAGCCGGGCTACACGATAGGGAACTACATCAAGGCAGGCAAAATGGAGGAGTCGAACGACCGCGTCATCAACCAGCTGATAGTGAACCCCGTCCTTTCGAAGACGCCCGGCGGCGGCGTGAACCAGCTTCAGATGGGGCTTACGGAGCTGAAGCCGGGGAGCGTATGGAACACTATGCCGCAGCACGTCCACAGCCGCCGCATGGAAGTGTATTTCTACTTCAACGTCCCCGAAGGGCAGGCGATATGCCACCAGATGGGCCGTCCGCAGGAGCAGCGGCTCGTGTGGCTCCATAATGAGCAGGCGATAACTTCGCCGGAATGGAGCGTCCACTCCGCGGCAGGGACTTCGAACTACATGTTCATCTGGGGCATGGGCGGCGAGAACCTCAACTACGGCGACATGGACAAAGTCGGCGTAATGGAAATGAGATGAGGAGTGTTTGAGTGTTTGGGTTTTTGAGTGTTTGAGTTTGAAAAGGCGGCGAGGAGAAACATCGATGACTAATGCAGAGTTCCGGACGCAGCTTGAATTGCGGACAAGGCATTTTGCCGTCGAGGTGTTTAAGATGCTCGACTCCCTGCCGAAAAGCAATTCAACGCGCATTATCGCATTTCAGTTGGGCAAGTCGGCTTCGTCTGTAGGGGCGAATTATAGAGAAGCATGCCGCGCTGAATCAAAAGATGATTTTGGACATAAGATGCAGCTTGCCCTGAAGGAATTCTCTGAAAGTTGCTATTGGTTTGAGATACTGTATGAACTGTATCGATCTAATAGTGCTATCAAGGATTTACATGAAGAGGCGTGTCAACTTCGAAATCTGCTGCAGGCTATTGCTCAAAAGGTTCGCAACCCCTCAACTCAAACACCCAAATACTCAAAAACTCAAACCCTTCTTAACGGGCTGCCCGGTGGTCATCCCCTACCGACTCAAACACCCAAACACTCAAAAACTCAAACACTGTAAAACTATGATAACATACGATCTTTCAGGCAAGACGGCGCTGGTGACGGGCTCGAACCGCGGCATCGGCAAGGCCATGGCCGACGCGCTCGAAGAAGCGGGCGCGACTGTCGTTCGCACGTCCTCGAAGGAATGCGACCTCTCCGACCGCAAGGCGGTGTACGCCTTCATCGAAAAGACGAAGAGGGAACACCGGATCGACATTCTCGTGAACAACGCGGGAACGATTCTCAGGAAACCCGCCGCCGAGCATCCCGACGAATACTGGGACAAGGTGATGTCGGTCAACATCGATTCGCAGTTCATCCTCGCGCGCGAATTTGGGAAGGACATGGTTGCGCGCGGTTTCGGGAAGATCGTCTTCACGGCGTCGCTTCTCACATTCCAGGGCGGAATAACCGTTCCGGGCTACGCGGCGTCGAAAGGCGCGGTCGGCCAGCTTGTGAAAGCGCTTGCGAACGAATGGGCGGCGAAGGGCGTGAACGTAAACGGCATCGCGCCGGGCTACATCGCGACCGACAACACCGCGGCGCTCAGGGCCGATCCTGTCCGCTCCCGCCAGATACTCGAGCGCATCCCCGCGGGGCGCTGGGGCGAAGCCTCCGACATCGCGGGCGCGTGCGTCTTCCTCTGCTCTCCCGCGGCGGACTACATCCATGGCGCGATTCTCCCCGTGGACGGCGGCTGGCTCGCGCGATAGCGCGGGCCGGGGCCCGGTCCGCGCGTTCCGCGTCCGGCGGGTTTTTGGTATAATACGGCGCATGAAAACTCTCGCTTTTGCATTCATGGCGTTCGCCGGAGCCGCGTGCTGCGCCGGCGAACTGTTCAACGGGAAGGATCTCTCGGGCTGGACTGCAGTCGCGGATCACGATGTCACGGGCGGATACACCGCGCCGGAGCCGACATGGGCCGTAGTCGACGGCGCAATCCGCACTACCGGAACGCCTTTCGGGTATCTCCGCACGAAAAGAAGCGATTTTTCCGATTTCACGCTGCGCCTTGAATACCGCTGGTGGCGGACGACCATGAAGCCCAATTCCGGCATATTCCTGAGGCTTGCCGGCGAAACCGGGACGTTCATCCCGAAGTGCTACGAGAACCAGCTCGAGCGCGGCGGCGTGTGCTCCGTCTTCGCGCTCGGCGGGTCGGTCCTCGAAGGCGTGGCGCCGCGCAATCCCTTCATTCCGGGCGACGCTCTTTCGGGCATCGCGGCGGTTCCGTCGAAGGTGCAGTCGGCTGAAAAGCCGTTCGGCGAGTGGAACACGCTTGAAATCGAAGTGAAGGGCGATGAAATCGTCACGCGCCTGAACGGTGTCGAGATGAACCGCGTGAAAGGCGTGAAAACCGCGTCTGGAGCGATAGCGCTGCAGGCCGAGGGCGGCGCGATAGAATTCCGGAACGTCGCGGTGGAGGAATAGCGCGCCGGAGCAAGTCCGCAGAATTTCCGCAAATACGCAAAACACAGGGAGTCAGACATGGTAGATTATGAAAAACAGTTCGACAGCGCTCCGTACGCCGCAGGGCGGACGGCCGCCAGGGTTTCGGTGTTCCCCCTTGTCTACGGGTGGATGTGCGGCGCGCTGGCGCTTTCAGGCGCCGTCGCATGGTACGTTTTTTCGTCCGGGATGTGGAAAACGGTATTCTCAAGCCCGAACATGTATATCGGGTGCATAATCGCCGAAGTCGTCCTGGTGCTTGCGCTTTCGGCCGCGATAAGAAAGATTCCGTACGCCGCGGCCGTCGCGATGTTCGCGGTCTACGCTTTTCTGAACGGGCTTACGCTGAGTGTCGTGTGCCTCGTATACAAAATCGAGACCGTACAGCAGGCGTTCTTCGTGAGCGCGGGCATGTTCGGCGGGCTGGCGCTGTACGGTACGTTCACAAAGGCGGACGTCTCCGGAGTCGGAAGCTTTTGCGGCATGGCTCTGTGGGGACTGATCCTGGCGAGTGTGGTGAATTGGTTTGTCGGTTCCAACGCGCTCGACTGGGTCGTGTGCGCGGCCGGCGTGGCGATATTCACCGGTCTGGCAATGTGGGACGCCCAGAAGATCAAACGGCTTGCCGATGCATCTCCGGAAATGGATGCGGCGGACGTCCGCAAGATCGCGCTGATGGGGTCTATTGAACTTTATCTGGATTTCATAAACCTCTTCCTGTGCCTGCTGCGCATGTTCGGGCGCAAGCGCTGAGCGCGACTGCCGGAAGAATCCCGCGCCTTCCCCGGATCTGCCCGGGCGGGGCGCGGCCGCGCGTGAAGCCCGTTTTGGCTTGCATAGAGCCGCGCTGATGTGTTAAACTCCAAACTTCCAAAGGGAAAAAAGAGCTACAGACATGTCGATAATTCTCGGTTTGCCGAAGGGAAGCCTGCAAGAGTCCACTTTCAGCGTGATGAAGAGGGCGGGGTTCAATGTAACCTGCTCCTCCCGTTCCTACACGCCGTCGATCGACGATCCTGAAATCAAATGCCGTCTGCTTCGTCCCCAGGAGATGCCGCGCTACGTGGAACTGGGGCTGCTCGATGCCGGCATCGCCGGATACGATTGGATTTACGAGAACGGCGCGGACGTGAAGGAAGTCTGCGAACTGAACTATTCAAAGGCGACGTCCAACCCGGTGCGCTGGGTCATAGCGGTTCCCGAAGATTCGAAAATCAAGTCCGTGAAGGATTTGAACGGCAAGCGGATCGCGACGGAGGCGGTCGGGCTTACGAAGCGCTTTTTGAAAGAACACGGCGTAAAGGCCGACGTGGAGTTTTCCTGGGGCGCCACCGAGGTGAAGGCCCCGGAGCTTGTGGACGCGATTGTCGATCTCACTGAAACCGGTTCTTCGCTCCGCGCGAACAAACTGCGCATTCTCGACACCATTCTCACGTCCACGACGCGCCTCTTTGCGAACAAGAACGCGTGGAAAGACAAGGCAAAGCGCGCAAAAATCGAACAGCTCGCGATGCTCCTGACCGGAGCCTTGGCGGCCGCGCACCGCGTTCTTCTCAAAATGAACGCGCCGGAAGCGTCTTTGAAGAAAATCGTCAAAGCCCTCCCCGCGCTGCACGCGCCCACGGTGAACGCTCTCAACGATGCAGGATGGTTCGCCGTGGAGACGGTCGTGGAGGAGCGCCTTGTGCGCGACCTCATACCGGGCCTTCTCGCGGCCGGAGCGACAGGACTTATAGAACTTCCGCTCAATAAAGTGATTTTTTGAGTGAAACAAACCCCCGACGGTTACGTCGAACAAAGGAGAAAGCAATGGGATCCATCAAAAAGAAGCGCCGCAAAAAAATGTCGAAGCACAAATACGACAAGCGCATGAAGGCGCAACGTCACAAGAACAAGTGACAATCGCCCCGGCTTTTCGCAAGCCGGGGTTCGATTTTTAGTTCCGGCGGCTTTAGAAAGTACAGGAAGGAATCGCAGGCAATATGGAAACCGAAGAAGAAAAAGAGACGGCGCGGGACGCGGCCGGGGAAACGCCCGGCGCCGCGCAGGATGCGTGCGCCGGCAATCCGCAGGAAGCGGACGGCGCGCAGAACGCAGGGGACGCTCCGTCCGGGGACGGCGCGGACGGGGACGCGCAGGAGACTCAGGATGCCGGCGCGGATCCGCGCGATGCGGAAATCGCGCAGCTGAAAGAGCGGCTCGCCGCGGCCGAGGACCGCTACATGCGAACCCTCGCGGATTTCGACAACTACCGCAAGCGCTCTCTGCGGGACCGTGAAGATTTCGCGAAAACAGCGGCGGCCGACGCCGTGAAGGCGATCCTTCCCACCGTGGACAATCTCGCCCGCGCGCTTGAATCGGCCTCTCCGGGCGATCCTCTCGCGGACGGGGTGAAGCTTTCGTACGATTCGTTCCTCTCCGCTCTGTCGTCGATAGGCGCGGAGAAAATCCCGGCCGCCGGGGAGAAGTTCGATCCGAATCTCCACGAGGCCCTTGCGCAGATGCCGTCTGCGGATGTAGAGGCCGGTTTCGTGATGCAGGAATACCGCTCCGGCTGGATGCTCAACGGCAGGCTGCTGCGCGCCGCGCAGGTTGTCGTCTCGTCCGGTCCCGCGGCGGAATCTGCGGAAAAGGCGTAATTGCGGAGGCGGTGCATGGCTGGCAAACGCGACTATTACGAAGTGCTGGGCGTATCGAAGTCCGCCACCGAGGCGGAAATCAAAAGCGCCTACCGCAAACTCGCCATGAAGTACCACCCCGACCACAATCAGGGCGATGCTTCCGCGGCGGAGAAATTCAAGGAGATTTCCGAAGCGTACGAGGTGCTTTCCAACAAGGAAAAACGCGAACGCTACGACCGTTTCGGACACGACGGCGTGAACTTCGGCCCGGGCGGATTCGACTTCGGGCGCGATTTCTCCCACGGCCAGGACGTGGATCTGCAGGATATTCTCGGTTCGTTTTTCGGCGGCGCGTTCGGCGGCGGCGGATTCGATTTTTCCGGGATTTTCGGCGGCGGGCGCCAGCGCCGCGCGGATCCGGACGCTCCGGTGCGCGGCGCGGACGTCACATTCCGCCTGCGCATAGATTTCGAGGAGGCCGTTTTCGGATCGAAGCGCGACATCGACCTCAAGGTTCCCGATTCCTGCGCCGAGTGCGCGGGTACCGGCGCGGCAAAGGGAACCAAGCCCGTCCGCTGCTCCTCCTGCGGCGGAAGCGGCTATGTCGTGCGCGGAAACGGATTCTTCCAGGTGCGCCAGCCGTGCCCTGCGTGCCACGGCGAAGGCCGCGTCGTGGGAACTCCATGCAAAGCCTGCCGCGGCAGCGGACGCTCCGTGACGTCGCGCCACATTTCGCTGCGCATACCGCCGGGCGTGGACACCGGCACGAACATGCGCGTGCGCGGGCAGGGCGAAAGCGGTGTCCGCGGCGGCGAGCGGGGCGATCTTTTCGTGGAGCTCGAAGTCGCGCCTTCGCACATATTCGAACGCAGCGGAAGCGACCTTGGCGTCGAAGTGCCGGTTTCGCCGGCCATAGCCGCCCTCGGCGGCGCGATAGACGTGCCGACGCCGGACGGCATGGCGCAGCTTCGCATTCCCGCCGGAACTGCGGACGGGCAGGTGTTCCGCCTGCGCGGCAAGGGGATCAAGGCGCTCAACGGCGCCGGCCAGGGCGATCTGTCCGTGCGGATAGCGGTTGAAACGCCAGTGAAACTCTCTTCCGCGCAGAAAGAGACGCTCGAGAAATTCATCGACCTTTCTACGGATGCCAATTTCCCCCGGGCCGGAAGGTTCGGACAGGAAGCGGCGCTCTTCTTCTCGCGCCGCGACGCGTTGAACAAGATTTGAGAACCCTGGCATGGACAGGCTTCCCGCAGAACCCGCAATGTTGCGCGCGCAAATCGTCTCGCTTCCGCCCGCCGCCGCGCGCCATTTGAAAGTCCTCCGCGCCAAAAAGGGCGATCTCGTGGAGCTGTTCGACGGCGAGGGCGCGGAACGCGCGTTCGAAGTCTGCGGCGACGGGACGCTCTCCGCCGCCGGAGAACTTCGCGTTCTCGCACGCCCGTCCGCGCCTGTCGTCCTGTACGCCTGCGTCACCAAAGGCTCCAGATGGGATTGGACTGTCGAGAAAGCGGTGGAACTCGGCGTCTCGCGCATTGTCCCTGTGATTTCGGAACGCACCATAGTGCGGCTCGGCGCGGGCGGCGAGCGCGAAGCGAAAGCGGAGCGCTGGCGCCGCGTGGCGCTTGACGCCGCCCGGCAGTCCCATGCCGTGTGGCTGCCGCGCGTGGAAGCCCCCGTGGATTTCGCGGGTGCGGTTGCGGACATGGCGTCCGTCGGCATTCCGGTGTTCGGCGGTTTTCTGCGCAACCCGCCCCCGCCCCCGCTGCTTGAAGCGGCGGAGACCGTCGCCGCCGCGCGCGGACTTTCCGCCGGCGCGGGAGTCTTCACCGGGCCGGAAGGGGATTTCACATCGCAGGAAACCGCAGCGCTTGAAGCCGCCGGTGTCGTTCCCGTCTCGCTCGGTCCGACCGTGCTTCGGGCGGAAACGGCCGCGATTTGCGCGCTTGCAGTTCTTGCCGCGCGTCTGCAGGCTGCAGAGCTGGCATCCCCCGCCACCGCGCGACAGTCCGCACAATGATTTTGCCGTCAAGGACTTGCTCAGATGGAATCGGTTTTCGAGTCGTCATCGCCTGAAGAAACGGCCAAGATCGCCTGCGAGTTTGCGAAACTTGTGCGCGCTGGAGACGTGGTCTGCCTTGAAGGCGATCTCGGCGCAGGCAAAACCGCGTTTGCGCAGGCGTTCGCGCGCGCAGTCGGTGTGGAAGAGCCGGTGACGTCCCCGACGTTCTGTCTTGTCTCCGAGTATGATGCTCGCGAGTGGCTGTTCGTGCACATGGATCTCTATCGTCTTTCCGGGCCGGACGATGTCCTTTCACTCGGTTGGGAGGATTATCTTTCGCGCGGCGCGGTAGTGTTTGTCGAGTGGCCGGACCGTGCGGGGGATCTTGTGCCGGAAAACGCCTGGCGCGTTTCGATTGCACATGGATCCTCCCCCCTCTCGCGCACTATTTCCATTTCGCGGATTCCCGCAGCGTAAATCTCATTCGCGTCTCTCGTCTGACGTATCACGCCGTAGGCGGTCTAGGCTTCTAGGTTTTTAGGCGCGGGGACAGCAACAAGCGTACGACAACAAGGGCGCGATGTCGGGAGACATCGCGCGGAATCTGCGTTTAGGCGACCGGTTGCGGCGAGCCGGACGGGGCGGCATTATGCTATAATAGCCGACATGAAAAACATTGCCTTTGCATTTGGCGTCTGGGCGGCGGTGTGCGCAGCTCCGGCGGCTTCCATCGGAGAAACCCGGTTCGCGCCTCGCGGGACGGACGACCGGACGGCTGAAGTCCTCGTCGCAGTGAAGAGCGGGGCGACGCTGCGTTTCGAGAAGGGGGAATACCATTTCCGTTCGCCGTCGAAGATCGGATACTCGATTTCAAACCACGACAATCCCGGATTGCACCGCGTGTTTCTGCCGGTGACGAACGTCGTCGATTTCGCCATCGCAGGCGACGGCGCGCGGTTCGTTTTCCACGGCGATGGCGTGGGAATGACGCTCATGGATTCGCGGCGCGTTTCCGTGAAGGGTGTCTCTTTCGATTGGGCGCGCCCTGCTTTCTCGGAGGCGCGTGTCGCGAAGACGGCGAAAGACGGCGTCGTTCTCCGGTTCGACAGATCCATCTTCCCCATGTCCATCGAGCGCGGGAAACTTTTCGCGACGGGCGGCGGGCGCAAAATCCAAGCAAGGCTCGTGTCGTTTTTCGACGGCAAGACCATGCAGCCCATAATCGGAAGGCGGCAGATTGCCCGCGCCGATCCACAAAAGGGCGGTGGGGTGCGCCTGACGTTCGGCGGGAAAAACAGGAGGAGCGTCCGCGAGCCGCGCGTCGGCGACATTGCGGTCGTCAGGAGCTGGGTGAGGGAAAGCCCCGCGATTTCGCTTTATCGCGCTGACGATGTTCTTTTTGAAGACTGCGTGGTCCACTCCGCCGAAGGGATGGGCGTGATTGCCCAGCGGTGCGAGAATGTGACGTTGCGCGGCTCGGGCGCGGCGGCGGATCGCACTGCCGGCTCCTTCGCGCGCAAAGGCTCCGGCGTCGCGACTTCCCTCCAGGTCGACGCCACGCATTTCTCGAACTGCAAAGGGCTGGTTCTCGTCGAGAACTGCTTTTTCGAGGGGATGGACGACGATGCGATAAACGTCCATTCCACTTGTCTCCAGATCGAAGAGGTTGTAAAGCCGTGCTCGCTCGTCTGCCGCTACAGGCACCGCCAGTCCACCGGGTTCGAGGTGTTCCGCCCGGGCGAAACGCTTCGCTTCATAAAGGCCGATACGCTCGAGCCGGGAGCGGAGGCGAAAGTCGTTTCGGCGACGATGACATCGCCTGACCGCGTGGAGATAACGCTCGACTCGCCCGTCCCCGGAAAGTATGGGAAAGGCGACGCCGTCGAGAATGTCGATTGGCAGCCGTCCGTCGTTTTCAGGAACAACATCGTCCGGAACGTCATTCCCCGCGGCGTTCTTCTCACCACGACGGGGAAATGCCTTGTAGAGGGGAATGTCTTCGATGGCGTGTCTTCGCAGGTGATCCAGCTTGAAGGCGACGCGAGCGGGTGGTTCGAGTCCGGCGCGTGCCGCGACGTGACGATACGCGGCAACGTCTTCAAGGATTGCGCGTTTCTCGGCGGCGACGGCATCGTGCAAATCAGGCCGAGCGTGAAAGACTTGAAGGCGATGAAGGAGCGCTACCACAGGAACATAACTGTGGAAAACAACCGCTTCGAGAATTGCGGAGCGCCTCTTCTCTACGCGCGGTCGGCGTCGAACATCGTCTGGCGCGCCAACGAAACGGTTCCCGGGACGCGCAAGCCGCGCGGCAAGGGCATCTTCGACATCGAGGAATGCGATGACGTCGAGACGTTTTCGATTCTCATCCTCGGCCACAGCTTCGGCATGGATTCGACCGAATACCTTCCGGCGCTTCTCGCCGCCGCAGGCATACGGAGCGTCAGGGTGGGCCGGTTCACGAAGGCGAACTGCTCGCTCGAAGAGCGGTGGAATTTCATCCAGACGGGCGCGAGGAAGAGCCGCGACGGCAAGACGAACGAGTACTACGAGTCCGCTCCGGGATCGGCGGAATGGGTGCGTTGCGACAGACCGGAAAAAGAGGTGTTCGCAGAACGGGCGTGGGATTGCGTGATTCTCCAGGACAGCCTCGACAACGAAGGGCGCTACGAAATCATCCGCCCGTGGCTCGACAAGGTGGCGGGGTTCATTCGCGAGGACGCGAAGAAGCGTTTCGGCCGCGAGCCTGAAATCTGCTGGAACCTCTTCTGGCCGATGTCGCGTCTCGTGAAAAATTCAAAAAATCCAATACTCCGAGCTCGCATGGCGCTGTACGGCAACGACTCCCGTAAAATGTGGGAAGCGTATTCAGCGGCGGCGCGGCGCATAGCGGCCGATACGGGGATAACGAACATCGTCCCGACGGGCGCTACGATAATGCGCCTCAGGGCAACGCCTCTCAACACGCCCAAGGCAAGGGAGTTCACGATCGACGGCTACCACCTTTCGCGGCCCGTCGGAAGATATGCGGCGGCTTGCGCACTTTTCGCGCACTTCATCACGCCGCGCTACGGCGTCGGGATTGTCGGGAATACCCTGCGCGTTCCGGATCCGAAAGATCCCGTCACCGACGCGAACGCCGCGATTCTCCAGAAATGCGCGTTCGAAGCCGAGGCGGATGCCGGAAAGTCGGAAGGGAAATGAAATGAAAAAACAGATTCTTTGCGCGGCCGCGTTTGCGGCCGGATGCGCGGCGGCTTTTGCCGCGCCTGAACGCATATCGGGCGTCTATCCGCATCTTGCCATGTCAAACGACGAGGGCGAGTGCGGCACGGGGGCCGTCGTTCCGTGGGCTGGCGACCTCTGGGCAGTCACGTACGGCCCTCATCGCCCCGCGGGGTCGAGCGACAAGCTCTACCGCATCAAGCCCGATCTGACGCGGGAGGTTTTCCCCGGCTCCGTGGGCGGCACGCACGCGAACAGGCTTCTCCATCGCGAGACGGACCAGCTTTTGATAGGTCCGTACGTGATAGACGCGAAAGGCAACGTGCGCGTCGTCCCTCCCTCGAAAATGCCGGGGCGTCTCACGGGCGCCGCGCGCCACCTTTCCGATTCGAACAAGGTCTACGTCGCCACGATGGAGACCGGCCTCTACGAGCTCGATATGCGGACGCTCGCCGTCGAGACCCTCGTCCGCGAGAACGGCAAGAACGACGGGGAAATCGCCGCGTATTTGAAAAAGTCCCGCGCCAAATGGCCGGACGGCTGGTCGAAGGCGCCGCGCACGCGTGTCCCCGGCTACCATTCGAAGGGGCTTGCAAGCGGATTCGGCCGCGTGTTCGTTTCGAACAACGGTGAAGACAGCGAAAAGGCCCGGCGCGATCCGTTCGTGCCATCCGGCGTCCTCGCATGGTGGAACGAAAAGGGGAAGGACTGGTCAGTAATCCGCCGCTGCCAGTTCACGGAAGTGACGACGCCCGACGGCATCTACGGGAACGAGCACCCTGAAACGAATCCCGTGTGGGCGATGGGCTGGGACGCGAAGAGCGTCATTCTCGGTGTCACGACAAATGGAACGCTTTGGGCGTACTACCGACTTCCGAAGGCGTCCCACAGCTACGACGGCGCCCACGGCTGGAACACCGAGTGGCCGCGCATCCGCGACGTCGGCTTCGGCGACGGAACGCTTCTTGCGACGATGCACGGCACGTTCTGGCGCTTCCCCGCCTCGTTCGGTGCGGCTTCCGTCGCTGGATTGAGACCGATTTCCACGCATCTCAAGGTGACGGGCGACTTCTGCCGGTTCGGGGATGAAATCGTCTTCGGGTGCGATGACACGGCGAAAAACGAATTTCTGAACAAGCGCAAGGTAAAAGGCTCTGTCGCCGGGCCTGAACGCTCGAATTCGAATCTATGGTTCGTCAAGCCCGACGCGCTCGGCGGCTTCGGCCCCGCGATCGGGCGCGGCGCGGTTTGGTTGGACGAGGATGTGAAAGAGGGCGACGTCTCCGACCCCTATCTCCTCGCGGGGTACGACAGGCGCTCGCTCTATGTTTCAAGCGCGGACGGATTTTCGTTCGACATTGAAGTCGACGAAAAAGGCGACGGGAAATGGCGGCGGCTTGACAGCCGCTTTTCGTGCGCGGCGGGACGCAAAGCAGCGATAGTCCCGCTCGAAGAAGTGAAGGGCGAGTGGATCCGCCTTGTCGCGAAAAGCGGAGCGAAGGGTGTGACGGCCGTCTTCAACTACGAGAACGAGGATCGCCGCGGCGACGAGCCGGACGGGATTTTCGACGGCATCGGCGGCGGAACCACGCAGATGGGAGACTGCAAGGCGGTGGTCTTGAGCGGCGGCGGGGATTTGAAATTGAAGGTGCTTGACGTCTCCGGGAACAGCGCGGGCGGATATTACGAAATGGGAAGCGACCTGAAGCTGAAGAAGGTCGCGCCGCGCAATTCAAGAGAGGCGGACGAAATGCGCAGGAAGTGTTCCGTCCTGCCGAACACCGTCATCGTCGACGGCGACGGCATCAAAGCGGAGGAGGCTTCGATTTTGATCGTGGACGGCAGCGGCGGGCGCTGGCGGTTTCCGTGGGGCTGGGGCTTGCGGCCACTGTCCGGCGAAGGGAAAGGGCAGACGGGGCGCACATGCCGCGAAGTGTGCACCGAGCGCGATCTTCTGAACGTCGGCGGCACATTCTACGAGCTCCCCGCCGAAAACGCAGGCGGGTATGCCAAGGTGCGCCCGATAGCGACGCACGGGAACTTCTTCATCTACGATTTCTGCACCTGGCGCGGGCTCCTGGCGGTAACGGGCGTCGAACGTTTCGACCGCGCGGACAATCCAAGGATCGTCACCTGCGAGGATGCCGAGGCGACCGCTGCCGTATGGCTCGGTGTCGTAGACGACCTGTGGAAATTCGGGAAGCCGCGCGGGTGCGGCGGGCCTTGGCTTCAAACCCGCGTCGCGGCGGGAGTCCCGTCCGATCCGTTCCTCATGACTGGATTCGACCGCAAGTGGGTGATGCTCACGGCCGACGAGGATGTCGAAATCACGCTTGAAATAGATTTTACCGGCATGGGGAACTGGGCGCGGCTCAAGACGTACAAGGTCAAGAAAGGCGAGACCGCAACGGACGATCTTTCGCACGTTCGCGCATATTGGGTTCGCGCAACGGCCGGGCGCGACTGCACGGCGACCGTGCATTTCGACTACCGCTGACGTTCCCTTGCCAATCCGGGGGATGCGGCATCTTGCAGCGGTGTTGCAATTCCGTATGGCGCGTCGGGGGGAATTAGGGTATAATTAGCGCAATGCAAAGCACCGCTCCATACGCAGTAGTAAAAACCATACTCCGCTCGACCGGATTGTTCTCGGACGAAGCGGCTGAACGCATAATACAAGGCCGTGCCGGGAATCCCGGCATGACGCTCGCCGAGGCTGCAGTGCGTTTCGGCGGCGGCGTGCGCGAGGATGAATTCCTGCGCAAGGCCGGCGCGTTTCTCGGCCTCGAATACGTGGAGCTTTCGTCTGCGCGCCCCTCCCCCGAAGCGCTCGCAAGACTCCCTGCGTCCACGGTGTACCAGTGCAACGCGCTTCCATTGAAAATAGAAGGCGGCGTTCTCACAGTCGCGTCGTCCGATCCGTTTTCATCCGCCGCCGAGGACGCTCTGCGCCTCGCCGCCGGATGTCCGGTGCGCATAGCGCTTGCCACACGCGAGGAAATCGACAAGGCGCTGAAGAAACATTACGGCGTCGGCGCCGCCGTGGTCGAAAAGATGATCGAAGACGGCAGGTATGCCGTGGACGACGACCTGTCTTCGATTTCAAAAATCGACGTGGGCGAGATGGGCGAAGAGGCGTCCATCGTCAAATTCGTAAACCAGATCATCGCCGAAGCCGACCGCCAGGGCGCCACCGATATACACGTGGAGCCTATGGAGACGGAACTGCGCATACGCTACCGCATCGACGGAATGCTGCACAAGGTCGACGTGCCCCCGCAGTTGAACAGGCTCAAATCCGCCATAATCTCGCGCATAAAGGTCATGGCGAACCTGGATATCGCGGAAAAACGCCTGCCGATGGACGGACGCATCGGCATACGCATCGGCGGCGAAGACATAGACATCCGCGTTTCCACGATGCCGACCGCCTGGGGCGAGTCCATATCGCTGCGTCTTCTCGCGAAAGCCGGAAATTTCGTGAAGATGTGCGACCTTGGATTCAACGAACGCGATTTCGCGGTAGTCGACAAGATCATCCGCCGCCCGAACGGCATATTCCTCGTCACGGGGCCTACAGGTTCCGGAAAATCCACGTCTCTGTATTCGTTCCTGCACGAAGTCAATACGATGGACGTGCGCATCCTCACCGCCGAGGATCCTATCGAATACCAGATGGAGGGGATCAACCAGGTGCAGATGAACGCCGACATAGGCATGACGTTCGCGCGCGCGCTGCGCGCGTTCCTGCGCCAGGATCCCGACAAGATAATGGTGGGTGAAATACGCGACCGCGAAACCGCGGAAATCGCAATCAACGCATCGCTCACCGGCCACATGGTGTTTTCCACGCTTCATACGAACGATGCCGCAGGCGCGTTTCCGCGTCTTACGGATATGGGCGTGGAGCCGTTCCTTATCGCTTCCGCCGTCGCGGGCGTCATGGGACAGCGCCTTGCGCGCCGTCTTTGCCCCAAATGCCGCAAGGAAGTTCCGCTCGACCGGAAATACTACACTCTTTCCTATCCGCCCGCGCGCGAAACCGTTTTCGAGCCGGACGGATGCGAAGCCTGCTCGCGCACCGGCTACAAAGGCCGCCGTGCGCTTTTCGAGGTTCTTGAAGTGGACGAAGACGTGGAATCCGCGATCGTCCGTCGCGAGAACGCCACGCAGATACGCCAGCTGGCGCTCGGCAAGGGCATGAAAACCCTGCGCGAGGACGGATGGGACAAGATTTTCAAGGGCGTGACTTCCGTGAAGGAAGTCATGCGCGTGACCGAAGACGAGTGACGCGCCGTGGGAAGGTTCATCGTCAAAGGGGGCATTCCGCTTCGCGGAGTCCACCGGTCGCCCGGAAACAAGAACGCCGCGCTTCCGATGATTGCCGCGGCGATGCTCTCGGAAGAGCCTGTCACGCTTGAAGACCTGCCGGACATTTCCGACGTTTCCGTGATGCTTGAAATGGCCGTGCGTCTCGGCGCGTCCGTCGAACGCGACCGCGTATCTCGCAGCGCGGTGATATGCGCGCGGAACATCCGCCGCGTTTCCCTTCCGGCCGACCTTGCGCGAAAGATAAGGACTTCCGCGCTTTTCGCCGCACCGCTGCTTGCGCGCTGCGGCGCGGTGTCGATGCCGCACCCCGGCGGCGACGGCATAGGCCGCCGCCGGCTCGACGCGCATTTCCGCGGATTCGCCGCGATGGGCGCGAAGCTCGTCTCCGCCGGGGCGACGTACAGATTGAAGACAGGCGGTCTGCGCGGAGCGGACATCACGCTCGCCGAGCCGTCCGTCACAGGCACTGAAAATCTTCTCACGGCCGCCGCCGCCACGCCGGGCCGCACCGTGATATACAACGCCGCGTGCGAGCCTCACGTGCAGAATCTCTGCGAAATGCTGACCGCGATGGGTGCGCACATCGAAGGCGCCGGGACGAACCGGATAACGGTCGAAGGCGCGGAACGGCTCCGCGGCTGCACCGCGCGTGTGCGCCCAGACGCCGTGGAGTCCGCCTCGTACATCGCCGCCGCGCTCGCCACCGGCGGAGAAATCGTTCTGGAGAATGTCGATACGCCGTCCTTCGCGATTCTCGAGAACGCATTCCGCAAATTCGGGGTGCGCTGGCAGATCGACGAAGACGCGCACACTCTCCATCTGCCCAGGCAGAAGCTCCGCACCAAATACGAATTCGGCGATGCGATACCGTGCGTCTCCGACGGGCCGTGGCCGATGTTCCCTTCGGATCTCGTATCCGTGCTGATCGTTCTCGCCACGCAGACGCGCGGCACATGCCTGTTTTTCGAGAAGATGTTCGAATCGCGGATGTATTTCGTGGACCATCTTGCCGGGATGGGGGCGAAAATCGTCCCGTGCGATCCGCACCGCGTAGTCGTGACGGGTCCGACCGCGCTGCAAGGCGCAACGGTCGCGTCTCCCGACATCCGCGCCGGCATGGCGCTTATAATAGCCGCGCTGTGCGCGCGCGGCCGCACCGAGATATGCAATGCGGAATCCATAGACCGCGGCTACGAGGATGTCGCCGCCAACCTCGCCGCTCTCGGCGCCGACATCTCGCGTGTCGGCTGAGCCGGCTTGACACGCCGGAGGAAAAGCATAAACTATACACCCCGTTTTGCGGGACAAGGGTGCAATCGCACCTCCCGCAGACATCGAGGAGACAGAAATGAAGATCAAGAGCAAGAAGACGACAGTCGAAACCGTGGTTGCGAAGAAGACCGCGAAGAAAGCAACGGCGAAGCCGGCGCAGGGCGAAAAGAAGGTTGTGTTTACCGTCCGCGCGGAAAAAGACAAGGCCGTGTATCTCGCCGGAACGTTCAACCAGTGGAATGCGACCGGCAAGAAGATGGCCGACAAAAAGGGCGACGGCGTTTATTCCGCTTCGCTCAAGCTTGCGCCCGGCCGCTACGAATACAAG
>Ga0310695_10006316_pt1 | contig 19691 bp, 24 predicted proteins | sample RumenRJG_04DNA_FD_203882 | JGI IMG/M metagenome (GOLD analysis project Ga0310695, IMG submission 203882) | Bovine rumen microbial communities from Lethbridge, Alberta, Canada - RJG_04 (v2) (version 2) | ecosystem: Host-associated > Mammals > Digestive system > Stomach > Rumen | place: Canada...
TGACCCTGCGTCGGTTGCCTATCGTGTCGCTGCGCTTGTCCTCTTCAAATAAGAGGTTTTACTAAACATTGCAGCCCTCTTGTGGGGCTGCAATAAGGATCCTATAAAGTAATCAAGAATATGAGTGTTGTAAAGAGTAAACGCAGTCAGAGTAAGATCGAGTTCGAGATGATCTATTTTCAGGTCGTTGAGGGAGTCGATAATCTTGTGGAGCATGATTTCTATGCAGAAGGTGATCTTGCGCAGAAGAATCGGGTTTTCCTCAATGCAAGATGTATGTCATTGGAGCGGCTTACGGATAGTCTGCTATACTATATCAAGATAGCCAATTCAATATATCCCATCTGTATGGCAGAATGGGAGGAAAGAAGGGTTTCCATCGGAAAGGCTATTGGAAGCTGCTATGCCATCCTGACAAACTATCAGAGGATCATGATGCGCCTGAGGGTTCCCGATGACAAATATACATCAGATGTCAGGAATCTCATAAGGATGATCAATAGTCTGAAGGCATGGAGAAAGAGCGATAATAAGCTGAAGGCTCAGTTTGAGAAAGGGAATTAGGATCAAGGGAAAAGGTTTGGTTCTGAAGGTGGTTTCTGCTTCCAATGCTGCTAATGCGAACAACAACGGCAATGCGAACAATAACACTGCATCGAATGCCAATCATGTCGCTGCGATTAACCCTGAGAGACCGATATACAGATATCGGCAATATGCAGAGGATAAGGAGAATCAGACCTTCCATCATCAAAGATGGTAAATATGCAGGGTGACGTTTCCTGATACGTCAGATGAGACTATAAGCGTCCTGCCTTTTAATAATATAATAGAATTATCGAAGATGTCAAGACTTCAGGAGTTGATGGGGCTGAATATGCTCAACAAATGTGCCTATGAGGGTACTAAGCAGAGCCGATGGAAGGAGACTACCCAGCGGTATCTGAGCAATATGCTCGTCAATAACTTGGAGCTTCAGGATGAAGTGATGGGTGGTGGCTATGCAGTGAAGCCGACCATCGATTTCGAGCTGAATGAGAGAGGTCATATAAGGCAGATAGAAGCCCCCGTTGTGCGTGATAGGGTTATTCAGAAATCCTTCACAAAGAACATTCTCACTCCATCGCTCAGACCATGCCTGATATACGATAATTATGCCTCTCTGAAGCAGAGGGGAACAACGTTTGCGAGAAAGCGTTTCGAGATCATGATAAGGCGGTATATAGCCCGAAATGGTACTGATGGATATATCCTCCTTGGGGATATCAGTAAATACTTCGAGAATATCGATCATGATGTCCTGAAGTCGCTTATCGCTCCGAGGCTTGCAGGTGAGCCAGCAGAGATCATGGCTATGATCCACTATATCATAGATACATCATCTCACTCGAATAAGGGGTTGAATCTTGGAAGCGAAGCCCCTCAGATATTTGCCGTTTTCTACCTGAACCTGATCGATACATTGGTGAAGGTCGTGAAAAGTACGAAATACTATGGCAGATATATGGATGATTGGTTTGCCATATTCAGGACGAAGCATGAGGCGGAGGTGATTCTGTCAGATGTAGAGGAATCACTTTCGATACTCAGGCTCAACCTGAATAGAAAGAAAACCATCATCACGAAGCTGGGTCATGGGTTCGCATTCTTGCAGGTCAAATATAATATCCTTCCATCGGGGAAGATCCTCAAACGACCCACACGGGGAAAGATCGTCAGGGAGAGGCGGAGACTGAAGGCTTTCAGAAGGATGCTCGATAAGGGTCAGATGACCGAGAATGAAATATGGAACTGCTATCAGTCATGGCGGGGAACATTCATCCATGAGCATAATGCATATAGAAAAACCATCATGAGTATGGATAGGCTCTATCTGAGCCTTTTTCCTGAGCATGAGCCGTATATCCGCAAGGGAAGGAAAGAACTCTACGATGAAGCCTTCAAGGAGGCTGAGACGGGTGATCTGAAATATTTGTTTAATTAATAAATTGGAGATTTAATTATGAGCGAAATCAAGAATGAAGATCAGCATTTTGCTGAAAGGAATGCGCTGAACGCAGAAATGGCGCAGTTGATGGGGAATCTCTCATCAAACACATCGCCAATCGGTGATTGGAAACTCGCAAGGATCCAAGAAGCCCGCCTAATGGGTGCGCCCGATCCATACGATCTGAATGATCTCGTAAAGCAGCGTCAGATCACGAGGGATCGGATCAATGAGATCAATATCGAGCTGAAGCGTCTCGATGGCATAGAGCCAACCGAGGCAGAGCTTTTGGCACTCGCCAAGTCGAAGAAGAATGGTGAGATCACGGAATTCGACAATTCAGCCAATGTGAACTCCTTCATTATAGGAGGGCTCCCGATGTGGCTCAGTTTCGAGCAGAGAAGCCGTCTTATCCGTCTTGTCGATGCGGCTGAGGGTAAGGGTGATGAGACCTATACAAAGAACTGGGGAGGTATAGATTATACATTCCCGACCTCGCAATGGAGGGTTATGGTGAATGCCGTTGAGGATTATGCTGGTGCTTGTCAGGCAGTCACCGAGGGACATCGCCATAATATCGAATCTCTCGATACCATCAAGAAGGTGGAGGATTATGATATCACCATCGGATATCCCACGAAGATCAATTTCGATACAATGTTTAATTCATAAAGAAGATGAATCATGATTAAGATGCTGGTAATTGCAATCCTTTTGCTGGTGCTCGGTGTGGGCATCATCATTTGGAAGAAGAAGGAACTCCCCAAGTCGATCTCCCACATGGTCTATGATCTGCCGAAAGGAGGGTGGAGATGGCTTTGGACTATTTGGCTTTGGGCGGTGGTGATATGTGTTGCACCATCGCTGATCGAGGCATTGGATGGCAGTAATTTCCAATTCGTAGGATTCCTGACCATCGCATCCCTGCTTTTCGTTGGCGCAATGCCGCTATTCGATACGGATCATATCAAATGGCATATTATCCTTGCCATTTCAGGCGGGATCCTGAGTCAGGTATGCACCATCCTGATCTGCCCTTGGTGGATGATGCTTTGGATCGTCATGGTGATCCTCATGGGAGGTGCTTTCTGTGCGTTCAAGGATAATAAGGGGTATTATCGGATCATCGATGGTAAGGGGATATTCATTACCGAGATCCTTTGCTCGACAACCACCATTGCTGCCGTTATTACCCATTTCCTCTAATATGGGAGGCTCATCCCTCTTATATGGGGGATGGGCTATCCCTATCCGTTAAACCGAGTTTAATGCTCAAAAATAAATATATTCGATGATTATCCATTACTATACAGAAGGTGATATCCCTGAGATCAAGATGTCAGGGAGAAGTATTATCAGCAAGACAGATCGATTGGTGAGCCTCGAAGTTCAGGAAACGGAGAACTCCTACCGATACAGAGCCATCATGTCTAAGCCTCAGTTGGTTCTCAGATTCTCGCTCCCCGCATTCATCGAGATCCCAGTCGGTGCATGGGTTGAGTATATGGGTCAGACATTCACCCTGAATGATCCTGAGAATATAAAGAAGCAGGGAACTCGGAATATCGAATATACCATGACGATGGGAACCGATGAGGATCTTATGGGACTCTATAAGATGCGTAATTCGGTGGATCATCGCCTGAAATATCCCATGTGCGCCACTCCGAGGGAGTTCATTCAGGAGATCGTGGCGAATCTCAATGAGCGGAGCGGTGGCGGATGGAGTGTCGGAACTTGCATCGAATCGACTGAAAAGACCATCGAATTCAATCATTCGTATATCGATGATGCCCTTCAGAATATCGCAGATACTTTCGGGACGGAATGGGAAATCGTGAATAAGGCGATATCTCTGCGTAAGGTCGAGTATTTCAAGAATGATCCACTCCCCCTATCCTATGGTAAGGGAAATGGATTCGTGCCAGGTGTAGGAAGATCCTCTCAGTCTGATGAGAAGCCCATAAAGAGGCTTTATGTTCAGGGAGGTGATAGAAATATAGACCGCTCGAAATATGGATCAAAGGAGCTCCTTCTACCAAAGAATCAGACTCTCATCTATCAGGATCGTATCTATAAGACGGATAATGATGGCTATTATATTGAGCGTATTGATGAGATCTCGGATGCCGTGAAGGAGGATTCGCTTGATCTCTCGGAGATCTATCCATCGAGGATCGGATCAGTATCAGGAGTGGTGGAGGTCGATGCGGAGAAGAATTTCTATGATATCATCGATGCCTCGATCCCGAATACCCTCAACTATGAGAATTATCTGATAGAGGGTGAGACCATGACCATCATATTCCAATCAGGAATGCTTGCGGGTGATGGGAAGGAATTCGAGGTTAGATATTTCCATGAGCAGAAAACCATTCAGAATCCTGATGGAACCACCACCATCAAGGCGGCTCGGAGATTCGAGATCGTTCCTCAGGAGATCGATGGTGTCATCATGCCGAATAATACCTTCAAGCCAGCAGTAGGTGATACCTATGCCGTGTTCGGATGCTCTCTGCCCGATGAGTATGTCTGCGATAATGTGAATCAGGTCGGAGCATCATGGGATATGTTCAGGGAGGGAGCCCGATATCTCTATGAGTATGAGGAACAGAAGTTCACCTTCACGGGAACCCTGCAAGGTCTTTGGGCGAAGCAGAATTGGGCTAACGTAGGCGGGCATCTGAAGGTCGGAGCATATATCCTTTTCTCTGATGAGCAGTTCGCCCCTGAGGGGAAATCAATCCGTATCACGGGAATCAAGGATTTCCTCACCTCTCCATATACCCCTACCATTGAGATATCAAGCTCCGTATCGGGAGTAACCGCTTCCTCAAAGATGAAGCAGATCGATGCCATCGATGTGGAGATAGAGGATGTGGAGAAATCGATCCTGAGCTTCACCAAGCGCAGATTCCGTGATGCCAAGGAGACCATCGGGATGCTGAATGCGCTCATGGAGGCTGGATTCGATAATTTCACCAATGGGATCAATCCAATCACGGTTCAGACCATGTCAATGCTGGTGGGTGATGAATCCCTTCAGTTCAGGTTCGTGAACAGAAAGACGGATCCAATAGTCGAGGTTCCTGCCTATGTGAGCTATAATCAGAATACGAAGCAGCTAACCATCCCTCAGGGGATCGTTCAGCACATGACCCTCGGAATCGATACGGTCAAGGCTTCCCATGATCCATCGGAGTATAAGTTTTGGGATGTGGCAGCGTTCACCTCAGGCAGACTTCAGGATGGAACGAAGAAATATTATCTGTATATCAGGGCTAATCGTGCCGATACGGATGCCGTTTTCTATCTCTCTGAGACCGCTCATAAGCTCACGGAGGGAGATACTTACTATTGGCTCCTGATGGGAGTCCTGAACTCCGAATATGATGGTGAGAGATCATACGCATCTCTGTATGGCTTCACCGAGGTATTGCCAGGTCGGGTAACCACTCAGAAGATCGTATCACCTGATGGAAAGACATACTTTGACCTTGTATTGGGAGAGATCGGAGGAAATATCAGGATCAAGGCAGGATCCTCAGGATTGGAGAATCTTGCGGAATGGGCTCAGTTGGCTCAGGATCTTGCGGATATGAACGAGGCTATCGGAGTCACTGCGGATGCGGTTGATGATCTCGGTGATTATGTGGATGGAGCCTTTGCGGATGGTATCATCACGGAGGCGGAGGCTATCGCCATTCAGAAATATATCAATACGGTCAATAACTCCAAGAATGGAATCCTTGCGACTTATACGACCCTCTATGCGAATGCCTATCTGTCAGGAACCCCGAAGACGAATCTTCTGAATGCGAAGGTTACTCTCATGGGATCAATCGATAATCTGCTGACCTCCATCAATACGGCTATCGCTGACGGAAAGACCACCCCAACGGAGAAGGCTGATGTAGATACAAAATTCGCTCTTTTCAATTCGGCTCTGTCTGATTTCAATACTGCGGTGGAGAATGCGAACAAGGCTATTCAGGATGCGCTGAAGGCTGCAACCGATTTGGTGGCTGCTGATTTGGTGGTGGCTAATGGAAAGATCCAAGCCAACGCATCATCCATCGATACGGTCAATAATACCATCAATACTGCTGGATGGATCACCAAGGGTGATGGTAATACATGGTGGGCGAAAAAGGAGATGGAGAATGGAGATACCATCATCTCCTATATCAATCAGAATGCCACCACCACAACCATTGCATCATCGAGGATCAATCTCGCAGGAGCCGTGACTTTCCAAATGTTCGGAACGGATCTCCAAAACCTGATAAATGGAAAGGCGAATTCTTCGAGCTTGGGAACCCTCGCCACAAAGAGCAGCGTGGCATGGGCTGATCTTGCTGCTGCCTTGCAGAGTACGGTCAATGCCAAGGCTAACTCAGCCGATTTGGGTAGCCTTGCATCCCTGAATTCCGTTGCATGGTCTAATCTTGCGAGCGCATTGCAGACCACCATCAATAATAAGCTGGTAAGCTCGGATCTCGGATCCTTGGCATTCTTGAATAGTGTTTCTACCAATGAGCTTGCAACGGCTCTAAAGAACACCATCAATGCGAAAGCCAATAGTTCTGATCTCGGATCCTTGGCAGGGAAAAGCTCTGTCACCATGCAGGATCTCGCAACGGCATTGCAGAATGTGATCAATTCAAAGATCGAGGCATCATATCTCGATAATGATATCATCACATTCTCCCGTCTCGGATCTACCATCGTGGAGGGAGGATATATCAAGACATCGCTATTGAATGTGATTAAGATCGCTGCCGTTGAGGGAACCATCGCAGGATTGAAGATCTCGGATAGCTCAATTGTATCGACTTCGGGAGCCTATGATGGCGGATCTCAGGCTTCAGCCCTGAATAGTACGGAGTTCCATCTGTATGCAAGGGGTAATAGTAATGCTTATCTCGGATATAGCGGATCGAATGTGAGGGCTGAGATTGGTCTGAACACCTATAACGGATCATCATCGCAGAAGATCATGTGCGATCTGAGAGATACGGCAGCTGCTGCATATACCTATACGAAGATAGGTCTCTATGTGGATATCTATGATACCTACAATGCTCAGGAACTCGAATATAATTCAAATATCACCACCAATATAGGAGCTACCGCCATATATATCAATCGGGGTCATGTAACGGGGCTTAAAAGGCATATGCGCCATATCAGCGGAAATAATACCGCCTACATGACAAAGGATGATTCCTTGGTGCATTTCCATAACACTTCGGCTATCACCGCATATCTGCCTGATGGCTGCGAGGATGGGCAGGAGATTTGGGTTCTACCTTGGAATACGAGAGTGACGGTAAAAGCCCGAAGCGGTCAGTATATCCATATCGGAGGAGATAATAGCGAGACAGAAGTGAATTGTGACGGATCCGTTTATCATGTCTTCATCTATTGCAGATATAACGGAAGATGGGTATTCGGATATGCGGGAGGATGGTAATATTTCTTTTATTAACAATAAAATTATCAAGATTATGAAGGTAAATTTCAATGTGAATGCGCTCGATTTCAATGGAAAGGAAATCAAGCTGAATGATCAGGAAGTGAATATGTCTGATGAGATTCAGAAGATCATGTTCTTTGCTGGTAACAATGGAGGTCGGCAGCTCAATAATGATGAGAAGTATCTTGCCTATAAGATCGGTAAGAAATTGGCTCAGGGGGCTGAAGAATTCTCTGCCGAGGAACTTGCATTCATCAAGGAGCAGTCATCTCTCACCCTCGCTGCTGGAATGTATGGATTCCTTGTGGATCTGATCGAGAATGGAAACAAATAATGTCTAACTCTTTAAAAATTTTGTATCATGACTATCGAATCATCAAACACCACTGGTATCTCAACCGTTCAGGGTTTCACCATCCGTTACAATATTCAGAAGGATCGTGACGGGAACCCAATCTCTGCAACCGCCAATATCTATGACGGGACAAATATCGTTGGTACTGCAAACTGCAATACCAATGGTGAGTTCGGAATATCCATCACCGAGAGGGCTGGTATGTCTGCATCCGTAAGAACCGCAGTCGTGGATCAGGTTCTTTCTGATTTCACGGAGACCTTCACTCCTGCCAACTCGGAGGAATAGGAAATAATCAACTGAGTTTCTTTGCCATCCTTTTCCTGATATATGGGAATTGGATGGCTTTTTGTCATAAATTAATGAAAATGAGAGTATTTTATAATTTTTAGCATAATTTATGGTGCTTATTAAGCACTTTTTGCTTATCTTTGTGCCAAATTTAAGAGCCACATGATGAGTAGTATCTATAATTATTGGAAGATTGCCTTTGCAGCCATCGGGGGATGGCTCGGATGGGCTATCGCAGAGTTCCGTCCTACATTCCCCTTAATCGTTGTCATGATAGCCTTCATCCTATATGATGCATGGACTGCCTATCAGCTCGATAAGAGGGTTAAGGAGGCTTACCCGAATAAGGCTAAGAGACCATCGAGATTCACATCCTTTGCCTTTGGTAAGGTGGTGAGAAAGACGATCCCTGAGAGATTGGTTCTGATCCTGCTTGGATTCATGGCGGAGCATTGGGTATTCATCCATATTGATGTACCTCTGAGCTATATCGTGACGGGTGTTATCCTATTCGAGCAGATTTGGTCGGCACTTGAAAACAACTCATCATGTCGGAGTGATACCGATTCACGTTTTTGGAAGATCCTACAGAAGATCATGATCGATAAGACTGAGAGGCATTTCGATGTATCGCTTCAAGATCTGAAGGCTAAGGATGAAGAATAACCACATAAAGAAAGGAGAAGAATATGGCTGATATCAGCAAGATTATCCCGTTCATCCTCCGTTTCGAGGCAGGGGTAAACAAAAAATATCTCGGACTTCCTAATGAACAGATATTCGAGATTGCAAAAAAGACGGGGTTCGCCAATGACCCCGTTGATGCTGGCGGAGCCACCATGTGCGGTGTCACCCTGAACACCTTCAAGGCATATTGCAGGAAGAATGGATTCACGGATTCATCCGTCAGGGCTTTGAGGAATATGCGATATGATACATGGCTCGATATCATCAAGACCTTATTTTGGGATAAATGGAAAGCCGATGAGATCAAGGATCAGTCGGTAGCCAATGCCGTTGTCGATTGGAACTGGGCATCGGGGAGATATGGCATAACCATCCCTCAGAGGATCCTCGGAGTCGCTCAGGATGGCATCGTGGGTAAAAAGACCATTGCAGCCATCAATGCCAAGGATCCGAAGGAGATCTTCGATGCGGTTCAGAAAGCCCGCATTGCCTATACCGATGATATCATCCGATCATCGATCAGGCGATATGAGAATCGGATCGGCAGAACCGCATCCCCTCAGGAACGTAAGAAATACACCAATCTCAAATATGAGAACGGATGGAAGCGCAGGATCAATAGTATCATATATGGAGGATTCATCTATGACTAATCGGAAATTTCTTTTCACGGCGATTTATAATAGGTATGTTGGTATGCTGGGTGGCGCACTGATTATGCTTTCTTTTCTGTCAGGATGCGCCACTCAGCGGGGAGCGGGATCCACCACCACAACGACCATCGAGAAGGATTCATCTGATGTGAAGGTGGAGATCCGCACCGAATATATAACCGATACCCTATATATCGAGATCCCTGCTCAGAAATCGGAGAGAACCACTCAGGATAGTATATCCCATTTAGAGACCGATTATGCCGTGTCAGATGCGAGGATCAATCCTGATGGATCACTATCCCACTCCCTCGAAAACAAGGCTCAGAAGAAGCCAGCGGAGTTTCAGAAGCCCATCGAGCATAAGGATAGCATCCGTACCATATATAAATATAGGTATAAGGATAAGAAGGTGGAGGTTCCCGTTTATGTAGAGAAGGATCTGTCATGGTGGCAGTCCACCTCGATCAAGTTCTTCCCCTATACCCTCGCCCTCATTCTCGGAATGGTGGGATGGATCTTCAGGAAACCACTAATAAAGATAATAAAATCATTAATTTGAGCAACAATCTTTAATATCCATAAGCCTTTGGGAGGGGGAATCGTGAGATTTTCCCTCTTTTTCTTGGAAGTTTCACGGAAAATGCTTATCTTTGCCCCTGCGTTGAAATTATAATCCCTGAGAGCGAAGAGTTCCGAAAGACCTTGGTAGCCTCAGGGATATTTTCAAAAATGTTACTATTTTGTTACCCGTGCCACTCTTAGAGCATCCGAAACCCTGATAAAATCAGGTGATCCAAGAATACTCAGAACTTTCTGCGTGGGAAAGTAGAGAGTCGATTTTGTGCTTTTCTAAGAGATTTCTAAGATAGCATACGGATAACATCTAAGAACACGGAAATAGCCGTAAATAAAGGACTTTCCGAATTGCTAATAATTCATAAATCTTTGATATAATATGCTGATGGTATGCCAATAATGTGCTATCTTTGCGTTACCATTTTGTTACCCAAGATGGAAAAGTAACATAAGTAACAAATTTCAGCGCATTATGGCAATAGAGAAAACTATCAAGGAGCCGATCAGGATCAGGCAGAAGGAGCTGGCGAATGGGAATATCAGTCTTTATCTCGATATCTATATAGGAGGTAAGAGGGAGTATGAGTTCCTGAAGCTCTATCTCATCCCCGAAAAGACAAGGGAGGATAAGGAAAAGAACCGACAAACCATGCAGCTCGCAAACTCCATCAAATCAAAGAGGATCGTGGAGTATCAGAACGGGGAATTCGGATTCAAGTCGAATTATAAGCTCGATGCCCTATTCTTTGATTATTATAGGGCGATGTGCGAGAAAAGACATGGGAATCCTGAGAGTCGGGGAAATTGGGGGAATTGGTATTCATGCCTCCATCATCTGATGAAGTATGAGAAGAATGAGAGGATCACCTTTGCGGACATCACCCCTGAATGGGTGCAGGGCTTCAGGGACTATCTCGATAATGAGGCGGTGGCTTGGAGTCACGACTATCGCAAGAGGATCAAGGATAAACCCCTCGCCCGAAATTCAAAGCTCAGTTATTTCAATAAGCTCCGTGCCTGCCTGAATCAGGCTTTCGAGGATCGGATCATCCCGATCAATCCGTGCAGGGGTGTGGAGCGTTTCAGACCTGAGGAAGGAACCCGAATGTATCTCACCATCGATGAGGTCAGGATATTGGCTCAGACGGATTGCGAATATCCGAGGATCAAGGATGCGTTCCTTTTCTCATGCATGACGGGGCTCAGGCGGAGCGATATCCTGAGGCTGAAGTGGGGCGATATTCATAAGCAGGGCGATTTCACCCGAATCATCTTCAGGCAGAAGAAAACCGATGGGCAGGAATATCTCGATATCACCCCTCAGGCAGCGCAGCTCATGGGCGATCCGAAGGGGATCAATGATCCCATCTTTGAGGATATCCATTCTCCGTCATGCACCAATAAGGCGGTTCAGGAGTGGGTCTTGAATGCAGGGATCCATAAGAAGATATCATTCCATTGCGCCCGTCATACCTTTGCGACCATGATGCTCGATCTCGGAACGGATATATATACCGTCTCGAAGCTGCTGGGACATCGTGACCTCTCAACCACTCAGATCTATGTGAAGGTACTCGATAAGAATAAGCAGAAAGCAGTATCGAATATCCCCGATATTCTCTCAGGCTCCAAGAAATCCCCTGAGACTGCGGATCAGGATTCGGATGATAAACTATAAGGGTGAGATCATTTTCGTGCGCTCACGAAAAAGATAGGGGGCTCTATGCGGGCTCCCCATCCTTTTTCATGTTCCTGAAGATCTCTCCCCTGCCCGTCATGATCCAATGGGCTGAGATATTGCATACCTCAATGAGGGGCACGATCCATCCGACCTGAAAGAATCCTTTGCTCGGATCCTTCCTCTGAGTATAGAAATGCGCCTTGTCTATTCCCTGAACCTTGCAGAACTCCGTCACCGATCCGATGAGCTTCATCTTTTGGCAGATCTCGAATGCCTGAAAGAATCTCTCCATCACTCTCAGGGAATTATCTGAATATACCCTCGGTTTGCTCATGATTCACCCTGATTATGCATCTGTTCGATCAATCCAGCTACGAAATACCCGATGAAGATCCCGATACACCCTCCGATAATGACGGGGAATATTGTCGGGCTATTGCTCTCTGATACCCAATAAGCACCGATCCCGATGCCTATCATGGCGAATGCCAGTGCGTATGAATGCTTTCTCATAAAACCTCGGATTTGAGCCAAAGGGCGGTATCATGAAGGAATTCGATATCATCCGTTGGCAGATTATTGACTTTCATTCTGTCTATCTCCTTGCCGATTTGCAGGATAAGCTCATCGGCTTTCTCATTCAGCAGATCCTCTTTCCTGATGACCGATTTCATGAGATCGATCAGGAAAAAGGAAAGATCCTTCGTCCTATCCATATATTATATTATTTATTATTCATATTCTCTATTATAGATAATAGTCTGTCGATCTGTTCCTGAGACTTCTGCACCACCATTCTCTGAGCTGCGATCTCATCAATCGCCTTATCGAGGGTGGTTGGGTTGTTGATATGGTTCCCGTTCCCGATCACCTGAGTGTTATTATCCCCGCCAAGCGGATCCCTATCATGCGGGATCTCTGACGGGGATTCTTGTTCTCCACCGAACATCTCTCCTTCACCGAAAATGAGCCATGTCTTGTTCACTTGGGGATAGCTGGCAAGGATTAGAGCAAGACCCTTAGAGCCAATCCCATTCCTGATGCTATTCAAATATCCATTCGAGAGACCGCAATTCCTCTCGAACTCGGATTTTGAAATCCCCAAAGCATCAATCAGTTGCAACAATCTTTCCTTTGTATCCATAACCTTTTATTAAAAAAACTTAATTTAGAGCAGAAATCTAATATTTTTGTTGTTACTCTAAGATATTTGTTCTAATTTTGCAGCACAATACTTAAAGTTATTGAGCCAACAAATAAGAATTTGGCTGCAAATATATAAAATTAGTGCTTAATAAGCGAATATTTAATTGTAAAAAGTGTGAATATGGCAAAAAAAACTTTCCAACAACTCTACGAGGATGAGAAGCAGAAGCCCACCGCAGCCCAGCTTTTCATCTCTAAGGTGGCAGAGATCACACATCGTCAGGAGACTACGGTTCGGATGTGGCTCTCAGGCAGACAGACCCCCGATGAGCTCGCAAAGAGTATCATCGCCAAGGAATTCAATGTGAGTGTAAATGATCTATTCCCTAAAATGGCATTGTCATGAAAAAGAACGATTTGAAAACTATCATGAGGATTATCATCCTGAATATCCTCTTTATGGTCGGTATCATCGGGATATTCTCCATCCCATCGGATGACCTCGGTATCCTCGCATGGATTGGTGTCCTGATTATCTCTAAGGCAATCGGCATCCTCGCATTTGCGTTGATGTTATCTATGGGTGATACATGGTTCGGCAGATTCTTTGAGAACAAGGCTCTATGAGTATCGAGGAAAGACTTACCCGCATCGAGAGGATAGTCCTGATAGGCTCTAAGAATGTCCTCGATGCTTCTGAAGTGGCAATGATGCTGAATATATCGGAGAGCAGAGTCCGTCATCTTGTATCGGAGAGATCCATTCCTCATTATAAGCAGGGAGTAAAGACCTTCTTCAGGAAGTCGGAGATCGAGGAATGGCAATGCTCTCAGAGGATCCCCACCAACAAGGAGATATCCGACAAGGCTACAACGTACACAGTGTTAAACAAATAATTTCAACGCATTATGAGAAGTTTGGTATTAAGAAAGATGCATCTTGTGAATTTCAAGGGTGCAGCAGATGTCACCATCGATTTCAGGAATGGAATGACATCAATCTATGGAATGAACGGAACGGGAAAGACCACCGTATTCGATGCCTTCACTTGGCTCCTTTTCGGAAAGGACTCGAAGGATCGTAAGAAGTTCGATCTCAAAACCTACGATTCAAAGGGAAAGATCATCCCTCAGATCCCCCATGAGGTATCTGCAATCCTCATCCTGAATGGTCAGGAAATCAACCTCTGTCGCAGATTCAATGAGAAATGGGTGAAGCCGAAGGGTAAGGCTGAGAAGCGTTTCGAGGGTAATGAGGAAGAAAGACTCTATAACGATGTTCCATGCAACCTGAAGGAATGGAATGAGAAGATCGGAGCCATATGTTCAGAGGAAACATTCAAGTTCATCACCTCTCCCACCTATTTCACTTCCCAGCATCCCGATACTCAGAGGGCTATGCTTTTTCGTATGGCTGGCGATATATCGGATGAGGATATAGCCAAGGGAAATAAGGATTTCGAGGATCTTCTGCGTAATCTGACGGGAAAGACGATGGAGGAATACAAGAAGGAGATCCGAGCCAAGAAAGCCCGTATCAAGGCGGAGTATGAGGGTATTCCTGAGCGAATCGATGAGAGAAAGCGTGACATTCCTCAGGTGGAGGATTGGGATGCCTTGGAGAAATCCATCAAGTCGGATCAGGAACAGATTGCGGAGATCGATGCCCTGATCACCGATAAGGTCAAGGCTGCAAATGCCGCCAATGATGAACGTCTGAAGGTGGTTAATCAGCTCAATGAGATCAAGATCAAGAAGAATGACCGTATATCTGCCATCAGGCTTGAAGCCATGAAGGGTTATAACGATGATATGGCGAAGCAGAGAGAGATCATGGATAAGATCCGCAATGCCGAGTCCATGCGTAAATCCCTGAATGCTCAGATGGATGCCGATAATCAGGAACTCGGTCGATTGAAGAAGCAGAGGGAGGATCTTCTTGGAAAATACAATGAAATAAAGCATCGTCAGATCCACTTCGATGAGAATGATTTCATCTGCCCCACTTGCAAGCGTAGATTCGAGATCGATGAGATCGAGGCAAAGCAGGATGAGATGAAGAAGAATTTCAACGAGAAGAATGCGAAGGATTTGGAGGCTAATATCTCTCAGGGTAAGTTCACCAAGCAGCAGATCGAGCTCACCGAGAAGCGGATATCGGACAATCAGGCTAAGATCGATGAGATGGTAAAGACCATCGAGACCATCAAGGCTGATCCTCTATTCTCAAAGGAGCTGACCCAGCCCGATATCAATCCGATCATCGAGGCGGATAAGGAATATCAGGATCTGATCGTAAAGGAGAAGGATCTGCAATCCATCGTTGATGCCCCCGTTACCAAGACTGATGATTCGGAGCTCATTGCTCAGAAGAAGGCTCTGTCTGAGGATATCGATGCCCTGAAATCCTGCCTCTCAAAGAAGGATCTGATCGAGAAGAATGAAGCCCGTATCAAGGAATTGGAGACCCAATACAAGAATCAGACCGAGGAATATGCCGCATTGGAGGGTATCGAGTTCACCATCCAGCAGTTCGGAAAGGCTAAGGTGGATGCAGTCGAGAGCCGTATCAACGGACTTTTCTCGATGGTGAGATTCAAGATGTTCGATCTTCAGGTCAATGGTGATGAGGTTGAGACCTGCGAGGCTACGGTGAACGGAGTCCCCTATTCAGTCCTGAATGATGCACGGAGGATCAATGCGGGAATCGATATCATCAACGCAATATGCAGGAATGAGGGGATGACTGCCCCCATCTTCATCGATAATGCGGAGTCGGTGAATCAGATCATCCCATCGGATTCTCAGATCATCCGATTGGTGGTGACAGATACGGATAATACCCTCAGGGTAGAGTAAATCATATTATTAACAATTAAATTTCAACGTACAATTATGGCAAACGAAATTGCAAAGGTTCAGGAGAAACCTATCGACCTTCTGAAGTCGGTCGTAAATGCTCCATCAGTTCAGGCTCAGTTCAAGAATGCCCTCGGAGATCATAAGGATGCTTTCGTGGCATCGCTCATCGATCTCTATACGGGAGATAAGCAGCTTCAGAAATGCAAGCCAGCTCTTGTGATCGCAGAAGCCCTCAGGGCTGCAACCCTGAAACTCCCTCTCAACAAGGCTCTCGGATTCGCCTACATCATCGTGTTCAATAACTCTCAGAAGAATGAGAAAGGGGAATGGGAGAAGGTTCCAACCCCGACATTCGTACCTGGCTATAAGGGTTATATCCAGCTCGCAATGCGTACGGGTCAGTATCGTACCATCAATGCCGATTATGTCTATGAGGGAGAGGTTCGTAAGGTATCGAAGCTCACGGGTGAGATCGCCTTCGATGGGGAGAAGAAATCCGATAAGATCGTGGGATATTTCTGCTACTTCGAGCTGCTGAACGGATTCAACAAGACCCTCTATGTCAGCATCGAGGATATGGCAGACTATGCCCTGAGATATTCTCCATCGTTCAGGGGTAAGGATAAGCCCACCAAGGCATCGCTCATCAAGGATGCCCAGTCGGGAAAGATCTCCACCGAGGTAGGATGGAAGGGTAACTTCAATGATATGGCTCTGAAGACCGTCATCCGCAGACTTCTCTCGAAATACGGATATCTCTCCGTTGAGATGCAGGGAGCCATCGAGCATGATTTCGAGGATTCGGAGACATCCCGTAATACCATCATCGCTGAGAATGCCAATGTCGAGGAAATCAAGACTGATGATGCGGTCTATGAGAATGTCGATACCGAGACGGGAGAGGTCAAGACCGATGTGCCTGAGTCGGCTCAGGCTACCGATCAGGCAGCAGAGAAGAATAATGTTGATCCATACTAAATCATTATCGTATGAAGCTAAGATGTCTTGGTTCAGGATCGAGCGGGAATTCCTATATTTTGGAAGCCTATGACGGGATTTTACTCATAGAGGCTGGTATTCCACTTATGGAGGTGAAAAAGGCTCTCAGATTCGATTTATCGAAGGTCAGGGGATGCCTGATAAGCCATCGCCACAACGATCATGCCAAGTACGTTAATGATTTCCTCATGGCAGGGATCAGGGTTCTCGCCCTCAAAGATGTCTTTGAGTCGCATGATATCAGGATCGCTGCCTTTCATAAGGAGATCGAGCCAAAGCACGGGTATATCGTTGGTGGATTCAAGGTGTTCACCCTGAGTATTGCCCACGATGTTCCGTGCCTCGGCTTCATCATCGAGCATCAGGAGATGGGAAGGCTCCTTTTCATCACCGATACGATGATGGTTGAGTACGTGGTTCCGAGGCTGAATCATATCATGATCGAGGCAAACTATTCGGATGATATATTGGATTATAATATCGAGAACGGGATCACCCCAGCAGGAATGAGGGATCGTCTCCTTCATTCTCACATGGAGCTGAACACTACAAGGGATTTCCTTTTGGCTAATGATCTGAGTGAGGTACATGAGATCATCCTGATCCATCTTTCAGGTAATAATAGTAATCCTGAGGATTTCTCATGGTTCATCAGCAGGGAGACGGGGAAGCTCACCTATGTGGCAAAGAAGGGGTTTGAGATCGATATCGATAATGAACCATATTAAACTCTGTTTATAAATGAAGAATTAACAATAATGGCAATGAGTGGATGGATATTGATATCAAGGGCTATCAAGGGTCATTGGATTTGGAAAGACCCTGAGAGGCTGAAATGGTGGATTGATCTCATCATCACGGCAAATTTCGAGCCATCGACTGAGTTTATCTCAGGGCAGAATATTTTCTGTGGCAGGGGTCAGCTCATCACCACTCAGAGCGGACTATCAAGGCAATGGAAAGCGGACTATCATGTCATCCATCGTTTCCTCAGGAAATTGGAGGGTGACGGGATGATTCGGATCGAGGGGAATACGCATTGGACTCGCATCACTATAGTCAATTATGATGAGTATCAGTTGAGCGCAAAACCAATCACAAAACCAATCAATTCAGAATCAATGGGTTACGAAGGTAAGCGCAAAGGTAATCGCAAAACCGAAAGCAAAAACGCAAAACCAATCGCAAAACCAATCGCAAAACCGATGCAAAACCAAGATGTTGAGAATCAGGGAGATATGGAAGGTAGCGCAAAACCAATCGCAACACCAGCGCAAAACCAATCGCAACCTTCTTTAAATAATATAAATAATATATATTCTCTCTCTCATATAGGGGAGTCCGAGCAAAAGTTCATCGATGAACTGAAAAACTCCCAAACTTGGCTTGAATTGATTGCGATGAGATTCCATCTGAAAGGTATCGATGATGTCAGGAAATGGCTCGATGATTTCTCTCTCGAAATCGGATGCAAGGGAACCGTACATCAGAATCTCAATGATATAAGATCGCATTTCCATGATTGGCTTAGAATAAGATTATCTAACGAGAAAAAGGAGACTGAAAATGCTGCAAATAGAAAAGGGAGTGAAAATAAACGTAGAGGATCTGAAGTCACGGCTTCTTCAGGGCAGGATTACGAGGGAGACTTTTAAGCTCCCCTATGAGGAATCTCAGGTGATCGATATGCTCACGGCATCCTATATGGCAGAGGTAGAATATCGCCATCGTAGATTCAATAAGAATCCTGAGCTTGAAAATCAGATCGCCAAGGCTGCAAGATGGCTCACCAAGCAGGATCGTTTCGGTATTCTCCTTTGCGGAGTGCCAGGTAACGGAAAGACCACCCTCATGCTTGCCATCCGATCCCTCATCAACTATCTCGATATGAAGGATGCATACAATGAGAGTATGACGGTGTTCAGGATCGATGCAAGGGAGATCGCAAGGCTCAATAAGGATGATTTCGCCAAGTTCGAGAAGATCCGCTCGAAGAAGATGCTCGCAATCGATGATATGGGATTGGAACCAGCAGAGGTCATGGATTATGGAAATATCCTGAATCCCGTAGTCGATCTACTCTCATACCGCTACGATGAGCAGTTATTCACCATCGTCACCACCAATCTGAAGCCTGAGGAAATCAGGCAGAAGTACGGAGACAGAATCGCAGACCGATTCAATGAGATGATGGAGAGGATAATATTCTATAACGGCTCATATAGGGGGTAATTCGCACAGAAACGGGGCAAGGATCGATTTTCACCCTGAAAATGGATAACTATAAGGGTGGGATCGAGAAACGCTCTCAGATCGCAGGAAAATAAGTAATTCATAAATTCAAGAAAAGGCTATGATAGTAAAAAGACATCTAACAACGAATCTGAAGGGATTCAAGAAGCTATTTTGGAAGAAAGACCTGAAGGGTTATTTCTCCATCGGGGATCGTGAGCTGACTGATGCCGAGATCCGCCATCTGCTCAATTATGCCATCACCAAGGGATATGAGAGGGATGTCGATATTCCAGCATATGAGATCAGCGTTCTGCTGGGAATGGAGCCAAAGTTCAAGATCAGGGCTCTGTATGATAACGGATCGATCAAGAAAGGTCAGGTATTCGATGCCGAGTATAGGGAGAGAGGATCTTCCTATAAGCACAAGGAGAATATCATGGTTTGGAGCTCTGATTCACATATCGGTGAGGATGGTAAGAGATACGGATCTTTCGCCTATATGGATGATTCAATATTCGGTAATGATGAGGTGATGCCGATCTTTGAGATCGTGAATCCTGAGAATGACAATGAGACTGAGAAAGATGGAGATAATTAGGATTGCAATAGTGCTGCTGATAACCCTTTTCTTGGGTATCATGGCTATCATGAGTGTTTTCATCAGGAAAGATAAGTATATCCACAAAATAGAAGATTTGGAAGATGGAGATCAATAAGAAATGCGAGGTTTGCGGTAGG
>Ga0310695_10006317_pt1 | contig 19685 bp, 17 predicted proteins | sample RumenRJG_04DNA_FD_203882 | JGI IMG/M metagenome (GOLD analysis project Ga0310695, IMG submission 203882) | Bovine rumen microbial communities from Lethbridge, Alberta, Canada - RJG_04 (v2) (version 2) | ecosystem: Host-associated > Mammals > Digestive system > Stomach > Rumen | place: Canada...
TGGGAGCAAATATGAAAGAGTAAGTGGAAAAGATGTTCAAAAATCTGAAAATGCGGTGAGGTTTTGAATTTTTACCAAATTCAAAATTGTCTCACCACATCAATTATAGGTTCATGCGTAGGCCCTGTCAGCTTTGCGAGGAAATCACCAGAATCGGAAACGATACCACCTTTGGCGGTACCCATATTCTTGATCAGTCCCTCACAGCACCAACCGAATTCCAAGTGGGAGCCAATGCCAATGAGACTGTCAGCATTGATCTTACGTCGGGGTTCAGAATTAATGATGTGTTTGAGAAGATTTCCGGCGATATCACTGATCCTGAAGAGCAGACTCTTCTTCAGAGCGCCGTCATCAAGGGCGGGGTTTCCGGGGACTTTGGCACGCCTCCAGTGTTTGACGTGGGGATTGGCAGTTCGACTCCGGATGGGGAATATGCTGTAAAGGTGACACAGCTTGCTACCGGAGTGAAGGTCAGCAGGAAATTGCCTAATTATTATGCTTACATGAATAGAATTGCTGGCAGCACACTGACATTTGCAGCCGGTTCTGGTGCAGAAGCTGTTTCATTTGATGTTTATGTTGTATCTTACGAGATTGAAAACTTAGTAAATCGAATTAACAACGCCCCTGACAATTTTGGAGTTGTTGCTAGCATGACCTGGCGTGCTGGTGACGGGTGTACGTTGCATTTTGAATCCAACAAGACCGGTGTTGCTTTTGGAAACTTTTCTGTAACTTCGACTCCCGGGCTACAAACGTTCGGGGCTGAGAAATTTTTCGATTTTTGTGTTGAAGATGGAAATGATGTGAATGGGAACTGGACAGTAAAGCGTAGAGCCGTGGATACGGTGGTTGAGATAGATGGTGATATTCTTACCAGCAGTGACATGGTAGTTTATGATGCCTCCAGAGATATTACGCTTAACGTCAATCGGTTATCAGATATCGAGCATAATGAGAATGGTTCGGTGAGGAAAGCAAACATCGTCAGTGTTCATAATACTGACACCTGTTTTGCAGTTGATACTCAGGCCAATGCCCAAAACACACTGGCTGTGGTGGACAAGTTTATTGCCGTCATTGACAGCAAAAGAGCTGAACTGGGGGCGGTGCAGAACCGTCTGGAATCCGCCATCAGGAACCAGTCCAATGTTTCCGAAAACGTCTCCGCAGCCAGAAGCCGCATCCGCGATGCCGACTTTGCCACCGAGACTGCGGCCATGATTCAGAAGAACATGCTCCAGCAGGCCTCCCAGAGTATTCTGAGCCAGGCAAACCAGAGACCTCAGATTGCGCTGTCTTTGCTCCAGTCGTAACGGTAATCCTGCAATCCTGGGTGACACGGAGGCAAGAGCGCATACGGACGGCTGCAAAAACAGCATCCGGAGATTTTGCGATGATTCCCCGGTAAGCGCCACCGCTGTGGCCCGTTTGCAGGACGGGAGCACCTTAAAGTTCTGTATTGTCCGGGATTTTCCCCCTGCCCGAAAATCGGCAGAAGATGCAGCAGAATGCTCATGTCGTCAGTGGGTGGCATAGCTGTCGTTTATCAGCTCATGACTGTGACCATGTGCGCTATTGATTCCGGGGCAGTGATTCGGGAGGTCTTTTTATTTTCCGGAAATCTGTTTGATTATTGGGGGGAGTACGGCAGGTAACACTGCCGAAGTACCGGTCAGTGATCATGTGCCGGCCATAAAAAAACCGCAGTTCCTTTCCCGGTCTGCGGTTTTTCGTAACTGATGGTGTTCCTGGCCACAGCTCCGGGGAGAACCGCTCATTCCTGGCGGTTTCCCCGAAGTGTCAGCCCTGCGTAACGGCTCAGGCCACCCGGTCTCCCGGCTTGACTCCGGCATCGGCGGACAGGAGGAAGATATCCTTCTTTCCGGAACCGGCAGAGAGGATCATGCCCTCGGAAATCCCGAAACGCATCTTCCGGGGGGCCAGGTTGTAGATCATGATGACAAATCTGCCCACCAGAGCAGCAGGATCCGGATAGGCGGACTTGATGCCGGAGAATACCTGTCTCTCCTCGCCGTTACCGAGATCCAGCCGGAACTTAAGGAGCTTGTCGGATTCCGGAACTTCCTCGCAGGAGATAACCCTGGCAGCCCGGAGGTCCAGCTTTGCGAAATCGTCAATGGTTACGGTTCCCGGAGCGGCTTCCCCGGCATTGTCAGCCTTTTTGTCCTTTTTGTCGGCCTTCTTGCAGTCCCCGCCCTTGCTTTCCTGAGCGCTGAGATCCTTAAGATCCTGCAGGGAATCATTGATCATGGCTTCCACGGATTTCATGTCAATGCGTTTGAAAAGGGCCTTGAACGGAGCGATCTCAGTTCCCAGAAGCGGCCTGTCCAGGGAATCCCAGTCAAGCTCGGTCTTAAGGAAGGCTGCACTGTCTCCGGCCAGCTTCGGAAGCACCGGCGACAGGTAGGTGATCAGCACCCGGTAGAGATTAAGACAGGTGGTGCAGATCCGCTGGAGCTCGGCATCTCCGGAATCATCTTTGGCCAATACCCACGGTGCCTTTTCGTCCACGTAGCGGTTGGCGCTGTCGGCCAGATCCATCACCTTTCTGATAAGGGCGGAGTACTCTCTGGAATTGTAGCTCTTGGCGATTTCGTCCTTTGCGGCGACAAATGATTCCAGGAGCTCCGGAGCATCCAGGGAGTCCGAGAGCCGGCCCTGGAACTTCCGGGTGATGAACACGGCGGTGCGGGAGGCCAGGTTAACCAGCTTGTTTACCAGATCGGAATTGGTGCGGGCCACGAAGTCCGGGAGATTCAGATCCAGATCGTCGATCCTGCCGTTCATCTTGGAGGCATAGTAGTAACGGAGGCATTCCGGATCAAAATGCTTAAGATAGGTGGCGGCTTTGATAAAGGTACCCTTGGACTTGCTCATCTTGGCTCCGTTTACGGTAACGTACCCGTGAACGTACAGATGATCCGGAACCCGGCAGCCGGCACCGTGCAGCATGGCGGGCCAGAACAGACTGTGGAAGTACAGAATGTCCTTGCCGATAAAGTGCACCATTTCGGAATCGGAGCCTTCCTTCAGGAAGTCCTCGAAGCAGATTCCCTTCGAGGTCATAAAGTTCTTGAATGATGCCAGATAGCCGACCGGAGCGTCCAGCCAGACGTAGAAGTACTTGTTTTCGGTGCCGGGAATCCTGAATCCGAAATACGGAGCGTCCCGGCTGATATCCCACTGCTGAAGTCCGGCGTCGAACCATTCCTGAAGCTTGTTGGCCATTTCTTTGGGAACGGCGCCGGAGGAGATCCAGTCTTTGAGGAAGGCATCGAACTTCGGGAGATCGAAGAAATAGTGCTCGGATTCCTGCATTACCGGAGCGGCTCCGGAAATCACCGAGCGGGGATTAATGAGATCCGCCGGAGAATAGGTGGCGCCGCAGCACTCGCAGTTGTCGCCGTACTGATCCTCGGCATGACACTTCGGACAGGTTCCCTTGACGAAGCGATCCGGCAGGAACATTTTCTTTTCCGGATCAAAAAGCTGGGAGATCTTCCGAACCTGAATGTATCCCCGATCCCGGAGCGTGGTGTAGAGCTTTTCGGAAATCTCGCGGTTTTCCGGAGAATTGGTGCGGTAGTAATGGTCATAGCTTATTTCAAAGCCGGCGAAGTCCCGGCGGTGCTCGTTTTCCATTTCGCCGATAATGTCCTCCGGGGTGCGGCCCAGCTTCTGCGCCTTGATCATAATCGGGGTGCCGTGCTGATCGTCGGCGCAGACAAAATACACCCGGCGTCCCTGCATTCTCTGGAATCTGACAAAGATATCCGCCTGGATGTGTTCCAGAATATGACCCAGGTGAATGGACCCGTTGGCATACGGCAATGCGCAGGTTACGAGTAAGGTGTTTTTTGACTGTTCTGTCATTGTATTAAAGCTCCGTTGGCCTTTTATGTAAAAAGTGTGAGTATTCTAGCAGATTGGCCGGAGACAATAAAGGACAGAACATGCGGGGAGTCGGAGAGTCGGGGGATGCGGTGAAAACGAACAATGCTCCCGCAAAAACGGAAGCGGAAGGAAGAGAATCCCGGAAGTCTCCGGGAACGGGGAAGGCCTGTTATCCGGCGTTGTCTTTCCGGAGGAATGTTTTCAGGCATTCATCATACTGGGCGGCCACGAAGTTCCAGTCAATGTGATTCATAAATCCGGCCACGTAGTCATTCCGGCGATACTGGTAGTCAAGATAGTAGGCGTGCTCCCAGATATCAATGCACAGCAGGGGACACAGCCCGTCACTCAGCGGAGTCCCGGCGTTGGAGGTGTTTCGGATTTCCATTTTCCCGGTCACGGGATCCATGGTCAGCCAGGTCCAGCCCGCTCCGAAGTTTGATACAGCCGAATTCAGGAAGGCGTCAAGAAAAGTATCCGTGCTTCGGAACTGTCGCTTTAGCTCCTCGGAAAGCCGGGAGGGGATCAGCGGGGCATTCGGAATCATGCAGCTGAAGAAAAAATCATGATTGAAGGCCTGTGCCGCATTGTTGAAAATCGGTCCCACGGCGGTGCTGACGATCTTCCGGATGTCCTTGTCATGGTAGTAGGTTTTTTCAATAAGGCGGTTGGCGGCACTTATGTAGGTCAGATAATGCCAGTTGTAGTGGCAATCCATGGTTCTTTCTGAAATGAATGGTTCCAGGGCCGCAAGAGGATATTTGAGTCTTGAAATCAACAGAGCCATATCTGATTTTTCCCGCAGTTCGTAATTGTTATGGTGTTTCTTTTTGCAACCTGCACACTGTCGGGAGCTCCCGGACTTGCCGGGAGCATCGTCCGGAAAGCCTGCATGAGGGCTTAAGACAATCAGACAGGTGTTCAGTTATGCTCAGAATGCACCAGAGTTTTCAGAATGGCAAAAGGTGAGTTTTCAAAGTTTGACTCCGGCGGCGGATTTTTCTGAACATCCTCTTCCTTTCTGTGAGAGAAGCTCTGTTTTTTCATCTCATTGGAAATCCGGGCCCGTTCCTGCATGTCCGGAGGCAGCGGCCAGCCGCCCAGATCCCGGTAGCGGTTTATGAGCCGGCAGAAAAGGTCGGTCTCGATTTCGGCGTCATATTCCGCGCCGTGAGCTCTCTTGCCGTCAAATTCCAGCCCCGAGGTTTCCACTGCCACCCGGAGCACCGACTGGCCGATAAGCACCATGGACAGCGTGGCCAGATCGATGACCGAAAAGGGATGAAAGGGGCATCTTTTGGCATTGAGCCGTTCCGCGGCCGCCATGATGAAGCCGTGATCAAAGCTGCCGTTCTGTCCCACCAGGATGCAGCGGGTGCAGCCGGCGGCCCGGGCCTTTTTGGAAAGAGTTTTGAACAGCGGCCGGAGAAAGCTTTCCTCGGACACGGCATTTCTTTCGGGATCATAGGGATCCACTCCCAGGAAATCCAGATTGGACTTTTCGAGGTTTGCCCCCGGGAACGGCAGGATGTTGGCATGATAGCTCTCGTCCCGTACCAGATCTCCGGAGTCGGTGAATTTCACGGTACAGGCAGCCACTTCGATAAGAGCATCGGTTTCAGGCCTGAAGCCGGCGGTTTCCACATCAACTATTACGGGGTAGAAGCCCCGGAAGCGTTCCGCGAGAGTCATGGAGGAGCCGCTCATTTCTGCGGTCCCCGCGGTGTTCTGATTGCAGGAGGAGTCCATTATGATCCTTAAAGAGATGATTCCGATGATTGGCGGCCGGATGATCCGACCCGTGATTTCGGGGTGATTTTATCACAGAGCCCGGTTACCCTGGTTATTTTTGTTGGATACGGAACTTCCCGGTTTTGTGGGGTGCGGTATCCTTTGGTATGTTTTTATACACTCTCTGTTTTCATTGTAGTCATGTCAGGATGGCATAATTCTGTTGCTGATGATGAGTGTTCAGACGCTGAAAAATGTGGTATTTTTTCCGCAAAATGGTATTTTATATGCTTTTGTTGCTGTTTGTAAGGCTTTGTGTATTTAAAATTGCATAAGTACAAAATTTTAATTCGCAGGAATTGACACTGGGCTGAAAACTCTGTTTAATATATGAGGTTTCATTTTTGCGGAAAAGGCCTGGTTCACAGCTCTCGTTAATGCCATGTCAGTCAGCGGTTTGGTCCTGCCCGGACAGCCGGCGCCCGGGAAACAGAATCCTGACACTCCCCGGTTATTGCCGGGCCTGTGCTGACTGAGTTTTATGTCCCGGCAGAACCGGACGGCGTTTCGGGCAGGGGCGGGCAGGTTGTTCCGGGAAGGAGACTTCGGTGAACCGCATTAATGCAGCTTCTGGCGCCGGGAATGACAGGCGGTAATTGCCCGCCGGATTCCCGGCAATTGAAAAATTACTGACATATGGAGATATTTCAGCAAATGAGCAATCATGCAATCGGACACGCCATGTCGTATTTGGGTGAGGATATTATTGCGCTTTATGAAGCCGGAAAGATCAGCAAGGAAGCCTTCAGGAGCATTATCCTTTCATACACAAATGTTGCCTGCGATTACGACGGCAATGCCTATGAGGCGACAGAAAGCGTTGAGGAGGCCGGATACTGCGGCCTATGCTTAACGAAGCATGAAAATCTGTCCGACGGTTATGACATTGTCGAAGAAATCAAAAATGGCGGTTACGGTGACGTCGGCCGCATTTACGAACGTGAGCTCTTTCGGGATTTCATGGAGAGCGCCGTGCATTACAGATTCTGCCCGGAATGCAAGGCAAAGATTATCAGTAATTACCTGAAAAAGAAGAATCTTTCCTGAGCATTCTGCCGTTTCCGGACATTCCTGTCCAATCCGGAATACATCAGATTGCGGTGTCTCTGCCTCTCTGCCTCCCTGGCTCCGGTGCGGCTGCGGACTTTTGATTCCCGGAACGGTTACCCCGGAGCGGCTTTTTCATGGCCGGACCACGTTTTTTCGGGATGGCCTTCTTGCGCCGTGTTCCGGGACATGCCTCTCCTTATTCATGTTTTCCCCCGGAATTCCGCGGCGGCAGATCTCGCAATGCCGGTAAAAAGCTTCATTTCTGGCCTGATTTTTGCTTAAATACTGAAAAACGGCATCTGATGCCGGCTAATGACGTTTTTCCGGCGACGGGGATAACAGCAATGAAAACACCTCTGGCATATATCGGCTTTCTGTGCGGGGTCCTGGCAGGCTCCGCCGGCGCCGTGACCTTTGTTAACGGCGATACGGCAAATCCGGTCTGGACTCTGGAAAAGTCCCCGGCAAAATGTCTCCTCGCTCAGAAGATTCCCGGCTGGGGCAGGGCGGAGTTTGCCGTGAAATCCGGCAAGGAGCCGTTTCTGGAGCTGACCCTGTACCCGATACGTCCCTTTTCCCGCAAGGGGATTATGACATTCCGGGAGGAAGCGCCGGAATGGCGGCCCGGAGTCCGGGATCAGGAATACGGTCCCGTGAAGATCTACCGGGATTTTCCGGGCTATCTCCGGGGCGAGCAGGCCTGGTATGCGCTGTCATCCCTGGAGAGGGGGCTTCATGCCTCTTTTGTGTACCGGGACGATCGGTATTACCGGAATGAGGATATCAGGGTTCTTCTGAGTCCCTATGAATTCGGGAAGTTTAATCTGGATTTTCAGGAATGCCAGACCGGTCTTCTGGATTACGGACTAAGTGACGTACGCTACCTGACGCTGCACTTTGACGGCAAATCCCAAAAGCTGACTCCCTACTCCCGGGATCAGCTCGGAAGGCTCCGGGACTATCTCAAGGCGGATCCCGACATCTGGAAAAGCGTGGTGATTTCGGTCTTTACCGACAGCACCGGCACGGATGCCGACAATCAGAAGCTTACCGAGACCCAGGCCGGAACGGTTTCGGGTTTCCTGAAGGAGGGCGGAATTCCGGAGGACAAAATTGTAACCCGCTCCTTCGGCGAGAATCATCAGGGGGTTCTTAACGAGATCGAGGCTGACAGAAAAACCAACCGTCGGGTAATCGTGGAGGTCAGAACCGAGTACGACAACTGATTTTTTTCAGGGACTGGCATATAATGCCGGAGCGGGTACCGCTGTTTCCGAACGGGGCCGGGGCTTTTTTCGGGATGAAGGGGTACCGCTTTTTTTTGCACGGAGTGTTCCCGAGAGTTCCCGGCCCCGTTCCCGCCGTTCCGTTTATCCGATGATGACTCGCAGCATGCTGAAAATTTTCCAGAATAACTTCCCCGATAACTGCCCCGGTAACCGCCGGAATCACCCGCCGGCCGGCATCATGTCCGGGGCTCCGCTTTTAGCGGCTTCCGGTTCCCGGAGGGCCCGCCGCACGATCTTCCGATGCCTGGCTTCCGGAACCGCGGGGCTTCTCCTTATGATGTTTTTCCCGGGGGCGGCATTCCCGGCGACGGCGTCTTCCGGAAAAGCCCCCCGGGGTACCGGCGGATTCAGCTTTTCTGATGACGCCGGGGGCTTTGTGCTTCTTTCCGAGACCGTGCCGGATGCCATTCTGGATATCCGGTACTATTCCTCCTGCAACTTCGTGGGGCGGCGCATTGACGGCTATGAGGAACCTGTGGCTCTTCTGACCCGGGAGGCCGCGGCGGCGCTCCGGGAGGTCAGCGACGAGCTTGTGAAAAAGGGCTACCGTCTGAAGATATTCGATGCCTACCGGCCCCAGAGCGCCGTGGATCATTTTATGAGATGGGCCCGGGATCCCGGAGATGCCGTCATGAAGCCGTATTTTTATCCGAATCTGGACAAGGGGGTGCTGTTTAAGAAGGGCTTTATCGCCGCCCGTTCGGGGCACACCCGGGGCAGTGCGGTGGATCTGACTCTTTTTGACATGGCAGCCGGAAGGGACGCGGACATGGGTGGCGGCTTTGACTGGTTCGGGCCGGAAAGTCATCAGGAATTCCGGGGGCTTACCGCAAAACAGCGCGCCAACCGGAAGCTTCTCAGGGATGCCATGACTGCCCATGGCTTCAGGGCCATTTCAAACGAATGGTGGCATTTTTCCCTGAAAAACGAACCCTATCCCCGCACCCTCTTCACCTTTCCGGTGTCCTCCCGGGCTGTCTCCGGACAAAAGGAGGCGGGGAATGCCGGTGAGGGGGCGGAAGCAGGTGCCATCAGGTGACTCCGGAGGGGATTTGAGACTTTCGGAGGCCCGAATTCCCTTCGGCCAGTGGCAATCACAATGACAAGGACGCTCCCTTTCGGAAAAGGATCGTCATCCCGGGGATGAAAGCTCCGTCCCCGCCTTTCTTCAGTTTCAGATTGCAGGGCGGGCCTCAGAAGAGGTCCTGTCTGACATGGTATGATTTCCCCTGATGCCTCATTGCGGATGGAAACGGGGATTTTCTGCTGATGGGAATGTGGATTGCGATTCTGTTTTTTATCATTGCGGTGACCGTGGCGGCACTGTGGCAGATCTGCCGCGGTGCGATCCGGTTTTTTGCCGGGATTCGGGGGCGGGATCGGCTGTCCCGGAATGCCGCCTCGGGAGTGATTCTTTCCGTGCTGACGTTTTTTACAGTACTGGCGCTGTTCCTCCGTACCATAAATGCCGTTATTATTTTCTGCCATCTGGCCGCAATCTGGCTTCTTGCGGATCTTCTGTTCGGTCTTTCGGGAGTTCTTCTCAAAAGGAAGCCGGCCCGGATTCCCGCCGCCGTTCTGGCTTTTTCGGTGACTGTTTTCGTGCTGTCCTCAGGCTGGTACCAGGCTCATCATGTTTCAGGAACGGAGTATCACCTGGTCAGTACCAAAAGAATTCCGGATTTAAGAATTTTGCTGATTGCGGATGCGCATGTGGGAAGCACCTTTGACGCCGCCGGCTTCGGGGAGCATCTCAGCGCCATGGAGCGGGAACACCCCGACCTGATTCTCATTGCCGGAGATTATGTTGATGACGACACCTCCCGGGAGGACATGGAACAGGCCACGGCGGCACTGGGACGGCTCCGGCCTCCCCTGGGCATTTATTTTGTCTTCGGAAACCATGACCGGGGGTACTACGGCAGTGCCCGCCGGGGCTTTGATGCGGAGGACCTTAAAAGAGCGCTCCGGGAAAACGGGATTACCGTGCTGGAGGATGAAATCGCGGAACCCGTCCCCTGGATTGCAATCGCCGGCCGGAAGGATCTTTCGGTGAAACGGGAGAAGGGCGGCGAGAGAGCATCTCTTTCTGACCTGCTTCCCGCGTCCTCTCCCGACCGGTATTGTGTGGTTATGGATCATCAGCCCGCAGCCTTTGCCGAAACCGCGGCCGCCGGAGCCGACCTTGCGGTTTCCGGGCACACCCACGGCGGCCAGCTTTTTCCATTCAATAAGGCCGGGCTTTATCTCGGGGCCGTGGATGCGGTTTACGGGCATTCCCGCATCGGGGGAACGGATTTCATTGTGACTTCGGGGATTTCCGACTGGGCGATAAGGTTCAAGACCGGAACTTTTTCGGAATATGCGGTAATCAATGTGACCGGAAAAAAGGACTGACCGCGCCCGCCGCCGGAAACGGTTTTTCGGGGGGATGAATGTTCCTGCGGTTTTGTCCCGCCTTTCCCCGGATTCCGATCAATAAACTTGATTCGGCGTATTTCTGGAGCATTGTGAATACTAATTAATTCTTATGCTTCCGGAAGCCGGTATCTCCGTCAAAAATCCGAAGCGGGCCGGATTCTCCCGAAAAGGGCCGTTTTCCTGTGGCAGAGCTTTGTTTCCTTCGGATGTCCTTCCTCCGGAGCCGTCCGGGGCGAACAGCGGTATTTTGCAGTATATTGTTGAAGCCGGTATCAAAAAACGAGGCTGAAATTGTAGCAAACGGAAATTTTTCTCTTAAAATTCATCTGTCAGGAATAACTGTATTTGCATACCGGCGGGCACTGTTTTTTTCGCCGGAAAACGGAGATCATTATGAGCGGTCCTAAAGACAGCAGAATTTCGGTGGAGGAAATGAAGCGCCGGGAGCTTGAGCGCAGAAGACGCGAGGAGCTGGAACGCAAAAGACGCGAGGCGGAAAGGCGACGCCTGGAGGAGGAAGCCCGCAGACAACGGGTGAAGGACCTCAGGGACAACATTGCATTCAGTTCCAGAGAACTGGACACGTCGCTCGGAAACGCCCGAAACCGGATTACCGGCCTTAAGTCAAAGATTGTCGAGTTCGGGGTGCCCCCCACTGCGGAATATCAGAAGCTGACCCGGGATGTGGAAACGGTGGCCCGGGAAATTGTAACAGTCAAGGGCCGGAATACCGCTACCGAAAACGAACGGGAGCTCCGGTACATTCTTGTGGATTTTCAGAAGGTGGCTGACAAATTCCGCCGGATTATGGACGATACCCCCCGGGTGGCTGACAGCATCACCGCGGCCTATACAGAAAAGCTGACCTCCGAAATCGCCGATCTGGCAGCGGCTCTGGCCAGGGAGGAAAAGCAGCGCCGGGAGACCGAAAATCAGGAACGGATCCGGAAGGCCGCGGAGGAGAGCAGAAGAAAGGAAGAAAAGCTCCGGGAGGAACAGGCGGCAGCCCTTGCCGAAATTTCCGTGATGGAGGAGGCTTTCCGGAAAACCGTGGCAGGACGCGAGGCTCCGTCGGAGCTTCAGGACGAAATTGACACTCTTGAAAATGTTCTGCACACCGTGGAGAAGGGCGGACACAATGCCGAGTATCTCAGAAGCTTTGCCGCCATCAGTCTGGAACCCCGGCTCAGGGATATCGGGAAAAAGCTGACCGATTATGAGAATCTGAAGCAGGAATACGGGGCGCTCAGCGATGAGTATCTTGCCGTCTGCCAGGAGGCCGGAGTTCCTCCGAAGACCTTCCCGGTCTCCAAAACCTCCATTAATTTCATGAAGGCGGAAATTGATGTCATTCATCAGACCCTGGCCAAGAGAGATGCCGAGAGGTATATAGGCAACGCCATCAACGAGGTGATGGAGGAAATGGGCTATCACCTCATGGGAGGTCTCCGGAATCGTCCTGCCGGTATTGTGAAGAGCAGACTCTACCGCTTTAACGACAGTACCGCGGTAAATGTAACCTACGACTCCAACGGGGACATGTGCATGGAGCTGGGAGCTTTGGACACTGAGGATCGGGAGCCTGACGTTCAGGAAGCTGAAAACCTCAGACGTGATATGGAGAGCTTCTGCACCGGATATCGCAAAATCCGGGAAAAGCTGGCCGAGAAAGGGCTGGTTATTCACGGAGTCAGTGAACTGCCTCCGGATGCGGAGTATGCCCAGGTCTTCAATCTCAGCGATTTCAACGTGAGCGAGGAGGACTTCCGCGAGGCGGAACGAAACCGGAGAAGCAGCATTTCCGGAACCCGCGGGGAGAGCGTTCTCAGGCATCTTTCCGCTGACGGGGAGTCCCGGTAATGCCCAGAGTGAAGATTTGCCCCAAATGCGGAAAGCATAATCCGCCTAGCTCCAGCGTCTGTCTCAGCGAATCCTGTGCCTGGGATCTTACCGGAGTCAAGGCGACAAACGTCAGGGAAGAGCCGGAAGCTCCGGCGACGCCGGATCGGGAACAGCTTGCTTCCCCGCCCCGCGAAATCAGAATCGGTCTTGACAAGGAGCCCCTGAAGCCGCAGCCCGGGCCGGTTTCCGCCCCGGATCCCGGGAAGGAGCCGGAACCCGTTCCCGTTTCGCCGGAGCCGGCACCAGGTCCCGCACCGGTACCGGAGGCCGCTCCGGGCAGGATCTATGTCAGGATCTGTCCCTTCTGCGGTACCGAGAACAAGGCCGTTGCCAAGGTTTGCACCGCCTGCCGCCAGGATATCCGGATGGCCCCGAAGACTCTGTCAGACCGGAAGCCGGGGGGCGGAACCGCCGTAAGTTCCCGGTCCGCCGTGCCGGAAAATGTTCTGATAGCCGTCCTGAAAACCCCCGACGGCACGGAGCTTCTGAAAATCGATACGGCCCATCCGGTGCAGGTTATCGGCCGCGAGCACACCCTGATGGAGTATCTTTCCGGGCGGGACTATACCAGCAGAAAGCATGCGGAGATCGTGGTTTCCGGTAACCGGCTGGTGATAAGGGACCTCGGAAAGCCCAACGGCACCTTCATCAATAATGTCAGGATGGCTGCGAATTCCATGGAAACCCTGAAGGACGGCGATCGGGTCTCCCTGGGGGGGCTGTGGGAGGAGGACTGGAAAAACTCCCGTACCGGCTGCTTTGCGGTGTCCTACCCCGCAGGGAGTTAGATTCTTGTATATCGCCAGACTGCTGTACCCGGTCAGGGTGCTGGGTCCCGGACGCCGGGTGGGGATCTGGTTTTCCGGCTGCAGCCGGAGATGCCGGGGCTGCAGCAACCCTGAGCTCCAGGAGCGGGATCCCCGTTTTAAGACCGGCAGGGAGACGGTGTTAAGGATGATTGCCGCCGTCAGGGAAATCAGTGCCGTGGACGGCTTTACCCTGACCGGCGGGGATCCCTTCGATCAGCCGGAGGCTCTCCGGGAACTTCTTCCGGCCCTCCGGGAGATTTCTCCGGACATCCTGGCATACACGGGATACCGGATTTCCGAGCTTCGGAGCCGGGGATACCGGGATATTCTGGACATGATTACGGTGCTTATTGACGGTCCCTACGTGGAAAGCCGGAATTCCGGCTGCTTTCTTCGGGGATCGGACAATCAGGAAATTCATATCCTGGACCGGTCCCGGGCTTCCTTTTACGGGGATTATCTCCGGAACGGCCGGAACGAGGTGCAGAACTTCAGAACCCGGGACGGCTTTATTTCGGTGGGCATTCACCGTCCGGAGTATCCCCGGGAGCTTCAGGAGGCTCTCCGGAGCCGGGGGGTTTTCATCGGCAGGCCTTCATCCGGAGAGATTCCGGAGGAGACCGCCCCGGAACAGTTTTCAGACAATAAAAAGGATTAAAACATGGACAACAGCGCACAGGAGACAATTGTCTGCCCGAAGTGGCACAGGGAGCTTGGCATTTTCAACCGCATCAAGCCGCTGATCATTCTCGAGGGGAATATTCTGGACAAATATGTTTATCCGGAACAGACCGAATACAGCGATCAGGGCGAGATTCTGGACATCAACTCCTATCTCTACGCCTTCTATAAGAACCTGGGATACCGGCATGTGATTTTCTACAGCCATCTCCGGGGATTTTTTGCCGATGCCAATGACGCCGAAAACGCCATGGACGAGTTCGGGGCTCTTATAAGTGCAAATCCGGAAACCGTCGGCAATGTGAAGACCATTCAGGCGGTGTTTTCGGGAAGATCCCCCACGGCTCCGGAGTATATCAGCCTGGCCCTGGGGCAGGAGGTGGAGTCGGTGGTAATCGTCATGGATTTCGTGTCCCGGTACATTGTGGCGCCCAATACCATGCAGCAGCCGGACGTGCTCAGCTTCACCAGGCTGCAGGAGGCCGCTCTTATGAGCCGGGACGTGCAGACTGCCGGCGGCTCCCGGATCAAGAATTCCCTGGTGCTCCTGGTGAACAAGGTAAACGATCTCCCTGCCTGGATTTACCTGGACAATCCTTCGGCCAAGACCATCACCATCAGCACTCCCGGCAAGGACGAGCGCTTCGGGTTCATTGACGCCCAGTTCCGTTCCTTTTTCGCTCCGGAAATTTACCGCGAGGACATGGCCGGTTATCAGGGCGAAGCCGGAGCCGACGCTCTCAGAAAGCTGAAGCAGCGTTTTACCGGTCTTACCGAAGGCTTTTCATATACGGCTCTTAACGGTCTTTCGGTGCTGTGCCGCAAGCAGCGGTTCCGGATCCCGGATCTCTGCAAGGTGGTGGATCTCTACCGCTTCGGTATTTCCGAAAATCCCTGGCAGACCCTGAAGCATGATGATTTTGCCCATGCGGAGGAGGATTTCCGGAAGCGGGTCAAGGGGCAGGACCTGGCCCTTACCCGCACCCTGGACGTTATCAAAAGGGCCATTGTCGGTATGGATGGCCTGCAGCACTCCTCACATACCAAGCCCAAGGGGGTGCTGTTTTTTGCGGGACCTACCGGTACCGGCAAGACCGAAACCGCAAAAACACTGGCCCAGAAGCTGTTCGGCGACGAGAGCCGCTGCATCCGGTTCGACATGAGCGAATTCGGACAGTCCCACAGCGATCAGCGCCTTCTGGGAGCCCCTCCGGGATATGTGGGATACGAGGCCGGCGGTCAGCTTACCAATGCCGTCAGGGACAATCCGTTCTCCATTCTTCTTTTTGACGAAATAGAAAAGGCCCACCCCTCGATTCTGGACAAGTTCCTTCAGATTCTGGAGGACGGCCGGCTTACCGACGGTCAGGGAAATACGGTGTACTTTTCCGAAAGCGTGATTATCTTTACCAGCAACCTGGGCATTTATGTTCCCGACCGTGAGGGCGGCAGGAGGCAGAACGTTTCTCCGAAGGATACCTACGAGGAGGTGCAGAAAAAGGTGCGCGCCGCCATCGAGAATCATTTCAAGTTCACGCTGAACCGTCCGGAGATCCTGAACCGTATCGGGGAAAACATCGTGGTTTTCGACTTCATAAGACCCGATGTTGCCAGTGACATTCTGGCCGCGCTTCTGGAGAGAATCGCCGGCAACCTCAGGAGAAGCAAGAAGATTGATCTCTCCCTGAGCGAAAAGGCCCTGGCCCAGCTTAATGCCCTGGCGCTTGGCAATCTCGAGAACGGCGGCCGCGGCATCGGCAATGTGGTGGAGACCTACCTTATAAATCCGCTTTCCCGTTATCTTTTTGACAGCAGGGTGGAAAAGAATGCCGCAATTCGGGTGCTTTCCGTTACCGGTGGCGAGGTCCGGAGTCTGGCGGAGACTCCGGCCGTTATCTCCTGCGAACTGGTCAGGAACTGAAATGAGAGAAGGAGGCTTTAAATGAAGGTTTCATGTCAGATAAGGATGGGACTTAACAAGGAGCAGTGCGAGGATCATGCGCTTCTTGCCGTGTCCGGGAATCCCGGGGCCTCCCGGGTTCTGAACGAGTTTCGCGGCGAATTCGAAATCTCCGCGCCGTGTATTCTGGCGGTGGCTGACGGAGTGGGCGGAAATCCCGGAGGAAACGAGGCTTCCGGCTTTGTGCTCCGGGAGCTTCTCCGGCGCAGTTCCGAGGTGCGTCCTGACGAACAGGCCTTCCGGGATCTGGTAATATCTCTTAATAATGATCTGATTTCCCATGCCGCGGGAATTCCCGGAAAGGAAACCATGGCCACCACCTTTACCGCTCTTGTTCTGGATGATACCGGGGCCTGGTATGCCCATACCGGAAACACCAGGCTTTCGGTAATGAGCGGCATGTTTATCAGACAGATCACCACCGATCACACCACCTGGCAGTGGCTTATGGATTCCGGAAACTTCGAGGCCGCGGAACGCTGTAACCGCTGTGAGATTCAGAGCTGTCTCGGTGCAGGCTCCTCAAAGTATCTGACCCGGCTTAACGTCAGGCATTTTCGGGAGGCCGGCAGTACCGCCGGCGTCTATATCATGACCTCGGACGGCATTCATGAGTTCACGGATGCGGATTTCATGGAGGATGTGCTGGGGCGGAGTGACATTTCGGATCTGGAGAAGACGGATCTCATTATGGAGGAGGCCCTGAAAAACGAATCCGCCGATGACAAGACCATTCTGATTATCAGAGTCTGAGGGCGATCAGGATCCGGAAACGCCCCCGGAGAAACGGGACGAACACGGAAAAACCTGAAAACCCCTGAAAAGAGGATGAAAAGAGGATGAAAAGAGGAGGGAGATCCGGCAAGGAGATCCCTCGTCTTTTCAGGGCCTTCCTGTTTCGCGGCGTGCGGCTGTGTGACATCCGTGTTTCGGAGTCAGTTGCTGGTGAAGCAGGAGAAGCTGTCAAAAATAAGTTCCAGAAGAGCACCCAGCAGGCAGCCGGAATTTTCGTCCTGAGACGGGCGTTGTTTCTTCTTCTTTCTTTCTTCGCTGCTGAGGCGGTTCGGTATTTTCTTCATTTTTACAAAATCCATTAATCCCGGTCAGTCATTTCTGAGACGGTGGTATTTTCGGGAGTTTTTACGGCTGCGGCGTCCGCGGCTTTTATCATTATCCCTTCGATGAGCGGGGCCTTTTCGCGGTATCCCAGAAGACGAACCACCATCCTCCGCGGCAGGCAGTCGTGGCAATAGCTGTTGAATTCGGCGGCGGCTTCATTGCTGTGCCGGAGGTTGAAGGCGAGCTTCTCCTCCAGATTTTTCAGTTCCCCGGAGATTTCCGAGAACGAGGCGGTATTCCTGAGGGCGGGATACCGGTCAAGACGGCTGTTCAGGAGGTCCAGGCGATGCGCAAGGGTGTTTTCGCGGTTTCGGATCTCGCTGAAGGCTCCGGGATTCCGGAAGGTTCTTTTGAGATTTTCCACGGCAGCCTCGGCCCGGGTGGCCTCCCGTTCAATTTCGTTGAGAAGATCGCTTTCTCCGGGCGCGTATTCCCGCACTTTTTCCGCCATGGCGGGAATAATGGCGTACTTCCTTTTGCTCTGGGCAAAAAGCTGGGCGAGATGGCTCAGGTATACGGATTCCAGACTCTGAGCCCGGGCCCTGACATGTCTGATGTACCAGAATGACAGGATGATAACGGCAAGGGCCAGGGGCACGGAAACATAGAGATGATTGAAATTGAACAGGAGCATTAGGCTTTCTCGGGTTATGGGGCCAAAGCGCTTTCCGGAATGCCTCGCCCGGGATCGGGAGGAGGAACATCCGGCCGGCATCCCTGTGGTGATGCCAGGCACCGACTTTGGCATTATAGGTTTTATTTAAAAATTCCCGGGGACGGATATGGCAAAAATCTGAAGCTTTTCACAAAGAAATCCTGAAAGATGCCGGACCTGCCGGTCTGTTTTCAGAGCGGGTCCCCGGTCCCGGGCGGGGGGCGCCGGGGACCGGGAAACCGGACTCACCCGGTAAGGCAGGTCCGGTCGAAGATATAGCGTCCCTTCAGAAAATCCCGGAAATCCGCGGTGATTCCCGGAGTCCGGGGGAGATCCGGAGCTTCGGAAGCCAGTTCCTTAAGCAGGTCTTCCGGAAGTTTGTCCCGATCCTTCACGCTGAAATCCGGACAGCGGTTCAGGATAAAATCGGCAAATTCCGGAGAGGTTTCCCGGAGAAGCGCCGTCCTGAGAAGTTCCCGGGAACTTCCGGAACAGACCTGTCCGGGAGTTGCGGCGTCTGCCGTCTGCGGTTTCAGGAGCTTCGGAATAAGGGACAGCGGAATCCGGGACAGCCAGTGTTCCTTCATGGGGTTTACGGCCGCGCCCCGGGCTCCCCGCACCAGGGCTTCGCGGTTTTCGGGAGGGGAGAGGTAGAGATGTCCCGAGGTTCTCTGACCGTCGTTTACCGGGTAGTTGTCCCAGATAAAGGGCTTTCTGCCGATTATTTCCCGGGCCCTTTCCAGGGATTCCGGGGAATAGCCGGAGCTCATCACCCGGTCGCCGGTCCAGAAGATATCGGTTCTTTCGGGAAGATCCCGGGCAAAGTCCTCAAAATAGCTTTCGGGCATTTTCCCGAAAATCTTTTCCAGTATGGGGTCCAGACTGTAGAAGCTGGGACAGGTGATAATGCGGACATTGTCCGGAAGCTCTCCGATAATGCGTCTCAGAATGCGGTTCTGGAGTTTTCCGGCCTCCCGGGAGTCGATTCTGAGGTCATCAAAGAGAACCGCCACGATATCCGGGTTCACTTTGTCACGGAGCTCCCCGATTCTGGCGGATACCAGATTCAGAATATGCTCCGCGCCGGCATTTCCGGAAGTCCGAAGCTCCGGAGGGCAGGTCCCGGGATCCATGGACACGGCATTGAGAGGGGTAAAGCCGATGCCGAAAGAAAGCTGCCGGCTTCTGGCTCGGGCGGCAAGATCCGCAAGCTCCTCGGTATATCCGGGGGGAAATTCCCGGAACCACAGTCTCCGGAGACAGGCGTCCCCCTTGGGAGCATAAATATAAAAATCGTAGCCCCGGCTTTTGAGCCAGGGAATAAAGCTCCGGCGGTCATCCATGGTCCAGAAGGCACCGTACATGCCTTCAATGACGCCCACCGGGAAACTGTCCCGGGCAGGAGATTCCGGCAGGGACAGGGGGCTTTCGGAAGCAGGGGTGTCGGGATGCGTTTTCATGAGGGATTCCTGTTGTCTCGGGGCGCGGGCGGCTTTTTAAGCGATGCGGTATTTTCGGGAAAGCTCCACGGAAACCCGATGGAACATGTTGAAGACGGCATTGGTTTTCGGGGTGGGGAGTCCCTGCTCATCCAGGAAGAACTCTCCCCGGAGCACAATGGCCTCGTCCCGCTGGAGGGCCTCGGTAACCTCCATGCCGTCCATGTATTCCCAGTCCTTTTTAATCATCTCGTTGGCCAGTCTGATGATTTCCTCCCGGGATACCGGGGTTTTCGGGGTGCGGGAGCCGCCGAAGATGCCGGCGCATTCCGCGTTTTCGGAAAAGGCTTCGTCAGTGTCGGGAAGCTCCGAGTCAGAGATGTCAGTCATTGGAATTGTCCTTGGTTATATAACCCGGCTTGCGAAAATATCCGGGATTGCCATGATGATTTGTGAAGCGTGAGGCTTCCTTCCCACGATTCTATCACATTCACGGGGCCGGAAAGCAAAGCGATTTCGGGAATAATTGCCGGCGGGCAGGGGGAATGATCATGCTTTATTGCCGGCCGGACGATTTTGACGATCTCCGGCCCCTGTGTCAGGCGGGAACCGGATGCAAAGACTGTCAGTGTGAAAACTGGGTGTAAA
>Ga0310695_10006319_pt1 | contig 19682 bp, 10 predicted proteins | sample RumenRJG_04DNA_FD_203882 | JGI IMG/M metagenome (GOLD analysis project Ga0310695, IMG submission 203882) | Bovine rumen microbial communities from Lethbridge, Alberta, Canada - RJG_04 (v2) (version 2) | ecosystem: Host-associated > Mammals > Digestive system > Stomach > Rumen | place: Canada...
GATTGGCTGCTGCGCTGTTGGTTGTTGGTTGCTGAGACACTTCCAACGCATTAAAAACGATTCAGGGGCCCCAAAGGGGAAGAATCGGCTTTTAATGCGTTGGCCGTACGTTTTATTTTGTCCTTGATAAAAGGCTGTCGATATGGTATAGTTCTCGTTATTGAATCGAGACGCGCGGGACGTTTTTCCCGCAAAGACCGAAATGGAGAGGTCCCGATATGAATTGCAGTTTGTTTACACGGAGGTCTTTCATAGAGAGCGTATTCGCGACTGGCGCGGCGGCTCTCGCTCCGCGTTTTGCGTTCGGCGCCGGAGCAGCCGATGCCGAGTCTTCGCGCATTCTTCTCGGCGCGTGCTTCATCAAGCCCGATATCGTTAAGACGATGAAGTCGATAGGGTTCGATTTTTGCGAAGGCGGCGTCTCGGAGGCGGTGAATCCCGACAAGGACGGCGACTGGTGGAAGAAAAAACGCGACGAAATCGGCTCGCTCGCGCTCCCCGTCCGCAGCCTTGTGGGGTTCATTCCGGGCAGATTCCGTCTGACGGGGCCTGGCGCCGATCATTCGCGCGCGCTCGATTACGCCGAAAAGGCCGTGAGAAGGGCGTCGGAACTCGGCGTCAAATACATCGTTCTCGGTTCCGGCGCGGCCAGGAAGGTGCCTGGCAAGAAGCCGTCCAAGAGCGAGATAGAGAAGGGCGTGGCCCAGTTCACCGATTTCTGCCGCTCCGTGGCGAAGCGCATGGAAGGCATCGACGGAGTCACGATCGTCATCGAGCCGCTTCGCGCACGGGAGACGAATATCGTCAATTACGTCTCGCAGGGCAGGGAGATCGTCGAGGCGGTGGCTTCTGACAGGATTCAGCTGCTCGCCGACATTTTCCACATGATGGAAGGAAAGGACGGTGCGGAGAACATCGTCCGCGCAGGGGCGATGATCAAGCACTGCCATATCGCCGAATATTCCACGAGGAGTTATCTCGGCGATCATGCGGAGCATGTCGCCCGCCTCGAACCATATATTGCCGCGCTCAAATCCATCGGATACAAGGGCGGCGTCAGCTGCGAGTGCAGCTGGCGGAAAAAACCGGACATAGCAAAGCAACTCGAAACTTCGTTCAAAACACTGAAAGGAATGATATGAGCACAAACAACATGACCCGCCGCGACTTCTGCAAGGGCGCAAGCGCCGGAATCGCGGGCATTATCGCCTCCGGAGCCGCCCCGTCGCTCTACGCCGCCGGCGCAAACGAGAAAATCCGCGTTGCCTGCGTTGGCTTTTCCGACCGCTTCAAAGACACTCTTCTCCCCTGCTTTCTCGGGCAGTCCAAGCAGCTTGGCTTCGAGATGGTGGCCGTCGCAGATCTCTGGAAAAAGCGCCTTTACGAGAAGGCCGTCCCCGAGCTTGAAAAGCGCACCGGCAACAAGATCCAGGCGTTTTCGAGCGATGTCGAACTTTACGAAAAGGGCAAGGATATCGACGCCGTGATCATCTCCACGGCCGACTTCCAGCATGCCCGCCACGCCGCCCGTGCGGTCGAGGCCGGCAAGGACGTCTACTGCGAAAAGCCGATGGCCGAGGACATGCGCTCGGCGAATCTCCTTCTGGATGCGGTCGAAGCGAAGCGCAAGGCCGGTTTCGCGCCGGGCGCGGTTCTCCAGATCGGCTCGCAGCGCCGCAGCGGCGATGCGTACCATGCCGCCAAGCAGTTCCTCGAAAGCGGCAGGTTCGGCCGTCTCACGTACGTTGACCTGTGCTGGAACGTGAACCAGCCGCGCCGCTGGCGCCGCGACGAGAAGCTTGTCAAGTCGCTCAAGAAGGAAGACATCGACTGGAACGCATGGCTTCTCGACCGCGACCCGGAGGAATACAAGTTCGATCCGAGGAAATACCTCGAGTTCCGCCTTTTCTGGCCGTTTTCGAGCGGAATCCCGGGCCAGTGGATGTGTCACCAGATCGATACGGTCGGCTGGTTCACAGGCCTCAAGTATCCGCTGAGCGCCGTTTCTTCCGGCGGCATCTATGCATGGAACGACGGGCGCATGAGCTTCGACACCTTCACCACGATTCTCGAATACGGCCCTTCGAAACTCAACGACAAGGGCTTTCAGGCCGTGTTCTCGTCGCGCCAGACGAACCAGGAGCGCGGCAACGTGGAGCGCTACTACGGCCCCGACTGCGTCATCGACCTTTGCAGAGGCCGCTACACCAGCTACAAGTCTCGCAAGACCGGCAAGCTCACGGAGAACTACCAGGCCGCCGAGACCGCGGCCAACACCGGTGCCGACAAGCTCACTTCCGCGCATATGTACAACTGGATGAAGTGCATCAAGGACCGCAAGAATCCGAACGCGCCCGTCGAAGCCGGCTACGGCCACACGATCGCTCTCGTGATGTCCAACGCGGCCTGCCGCACCGGCAAGAAGGCGACGTTCGACGAAAAGACGCGCCAGGTGATGGTCGACGGCAAGCCGTGGATCGGATACAAGGCTGTCTGAAGAGGAGCATTGCTATGAATAGGGCTTTCGCGGCTGCTGCCGCATTTTTGCTGACGGCTGCCGCGGGAGTCCTTTTCGCGGACGAGAAGACTGTCGAGATGCTCCCTGGCGAATGCTGGTGGGGCGTCGCCACCCGGTTCGGTTCTTCGATGCCGTTCACGTCTTCTTCCGCCTTGAAGATCGACCTTCGCAAGGACGGATACGCAAACCAATATGCGTCGTTCCTGATTTCCGACAAAGGCCGCGCCGTCTGGTGCGAAGAGCAGGCCGAATTCAAGTTCGGCGACGGGAAAATCCGCATCAGATCCGACAAGGGGAAAATCGAGGTGGTCGAGGCCGGAAAGAGCCTGAAAGATGCGTTTCTCTATTCCTCGAAACGCTGGTTCCCCCCGTCCGGGAAAACGCCCGATCTTCTCTTCTTCTCCGCGCCGCAGTACAACACGTGGATCGAGCTTACCTACCACCAGAACGAGAAGGACATCCTCGCCTACGCGAAATCCATGATCGACAACGGCCTTCCGCCCGGCGTTCTCATGATCGACGACACGTGGCAGGCGGGCTACGGAGACTGGCGTTTCGAGCCGTCGCGCTTCCGCGACCCCAAAGGGATGATGGACAAGCTCCACGCGATGGGCTACAAGGTGATTCTCTGGATGTGCCCGTTCGTGGGGATGGACACGCCTTCGTTCAGGCGCATCGAGAGAGGCAACGATCCCGAGACCGGCAATATACACAAGGAGCGCGGCGGTTTCCTGCGCAACAAAGACGGCCGAGGGCCCGCCTGCGTGCACTGGTGGAACGGCTACAGCGCTCTTCTCGACTTCACGCATCCGTTCGCGCGCAAGTGGTTCAAGGGCGAGTGCGACAGGCTCGTGCGCGAGTACGGCGCGGACGGCTTCAAGTTCGACGGCGGGCACCTCCCGAACTACGTGAAGGGATACGTGGCGCACGACAAAAACGCTTCCGGCGGCGACCAGGTGCTCGGCTACGCGCGCTTCGCGCTCGAATACCCCGCGTGCGAATACCGCAACGCATGGCGTTTCCAGGGCGTGGGCGTGGTGGAGCGGCTTCATGATAAGCACCACCGCTGGAAGGACCTCAGGGATCTCGTCCCTGGCATGATCTCCGGCGGGCTCCTCGGCCATCCGTTCATGTGCCCCGACATGGTCGGCGGCGGCGAGTGGACGTCCTTCAGGGCCGGCGCGAAGATCGACCAGGAGCTGTTCGTGCGCTCCGCGCAGGTCCATGCGCTGTGTCCGATGATGCAGTTCTCCGCTTCGCCCTGGCGCGTTCTCGACAAGGAGCACCAGGCGGCAGTCAAGGACGCGGTGGCGCTCAGGCAGCGCTTTGCGCCCAGATTCGTGAAACTCGCCGAAGAGTGCGCAAAAACGGGCGAACCGATGCTGCGCAATCTCGAATACAATTATCCTGGCCGCGGCTACGCCAAGATCAAAGACCAGTTTATGATGGGCGATTTCCTCCTCGTGGCGCCGCAGATGGAGAAAGGCGGAAAAGCGAGAAAGGTGGTCGTCCCGCCCGGAAGCTGGCGCGGCGACGACGGTGCGGTCGTGGAGGGACCTGTGGAGATTACGGTCCAGACTCCGCTTTCGCGTCTTGTCTATTTTACCAAAGAATGAATTTGTTGCTGATATGAAAAGAATCGTTTTTGCCGCGTTTTCGCTCGCATCGTCCATCGCGGCGGCGGATGCCGGAGTGTGGATCGGCCCTTCGCAGGGGGATGCATGGAACGCGACGAATTCCGTGCCGTGTTTCGTTAAAACATTGACGCTCGACGCCGCGCCGCGCAAGGCCGAAGCGAAAATCGCCGCCGCCGGATGGTTCGAACTGCGCGTAAACGGCGTGAAGGCCGGCAAAAACGTGCTCGAACCGGTCACCTGCCAGCCCGACAAGCGCATCTCCGAAGTGACGCACGACATCACTGCGCTCTTGAAGAGCGGCGAGAATGAAATCGAAATCGACGTCGCGAACGGCTGGTTCGGGTGCTCGATCCCCAAGGAGGTGTGGGGCTTCAAGGACGCGCGCTGGCACAAGGGGATTCCGCCGTCGTTCAAAGGCTCGATCGAAATCGACGGCAAAACGGCGGCCGTTTCCGACGGCTCGTGGAAAGTCTACGACACGGCGACGGTGTTTTCCGCGCTCAGGTGCGGAGAATATTACGACGCGCGCCTTTCCGGAGTGCGCCGCAACCTGCGTCCGGCGGCAGTTCTCGAGAAAACGCCGATGGGCGTCGTCTCCCCCGACGATTCGGAGCCTTGCCGCATAGGGGAGCTCTTCGAGCCTGTTTATTCCTTCAAGGCCGGCAACGGCGGCACGATCTACGATTTCCGCCGCAACATCGCTGGCTGGTGCGAAATCGAAGTCGAAGGCGAACCGGGCGCCAAGATCGTCCTCGACTACAACGACACGATGGGCCGCAAGAAGACTTTCTCGCGCCAGTGCACGAGCCTTTGCAGAGGTCCGCTGCCGAGCCAGCACGACGAATACACGCTTTCCGGCAAGGGCGTCGAGAAGTGGCATCCGCGCTTCGTATACCACGGCTTCAGATTCGTGCAGGCGAGAATCAGCGGCAAGGCGAAAATAAAGAGCATCCGCTCGCGCGAAATTACGTCGTTTCCCGAGCCGGCCGGCGCGTTGAAGACGTCCGACGGGAACTTCACCCGCCTCCAGGCCGCGTGCCTGCGCAGCTACAAGGCGAATTTCGTCGGCATCCCCACCGACTGTCCGCACCGCGAAAAGAACGGCTGGACGGGCGACGCGCAGCTCGCGTGCGAGACGGGGCTCTGGAATTTCGATTCGCGCAGGGGCTACGAGCATTTCATCCGCATGATGATCGACGCGCAGAAGCCCAACGGACAGGTGCCGTGCATCCTGCCGACGTCCGACGTCTTTTTCGGCTACGGATGGGGCACGGGTCCGGCGTGGGACGTGGCGCTTTTCGAGATTCCCAAGCGCGTCTACATCTTCACGGGCGACGATTCGCTCGCGAAAGAGGCGTACCGCGCGATGAAGAAATACATCGCATTCGCCGGGAAGAAAGAAAACAAGGAAGGCCTTTACAAGTACGGCCTTGCCGACTGGTGCCCGCCGAAGGGGACGAAACAGGCCCCCAACACGATGACCGACACGGCGTACGTCTGGTACATGCACAAGGAGATGGCGTTCTGGGCGCGGCGCGAGGGCGAAGCGGATTTCGCCGCGGAGATGGAGGCCAAGGCCGCCCGGATAAAAGAAGCGTTCACGAAAAAATACTACAAAGGCGGCGGCGTATACGCGGACAGGGAACTCACCGCTCTCGCCTGCCCCGTCTATTTCAAAGGGCTTTGCGTGGAAGGCGAGGAGAAGAAGGTGGCGGATATTCTCGCGGAGGAAGTGCGCAAGCTCGGCTGGAAGTGCCATTTCGGCATATTCGGCTCGAAGTGGATCCCGCGCGTGCTCGCCGAATACGGACACCAGAACGACGCGTGGAAACTCCTCACGCTCGAAACGGGATGCGGCTTCATGAACTTCCTCAAACTCGACTACGACTGCCTCTGGGAGACTTTCGACGGCGGGAAATCGCGCAACCACATCATGTTCGGCGACTTCTCGGCATGGGCCTACGAATACGTCGCGGGCATCCGGATTGTCGAGCCGGGCTTCAAGAAAATCGCTTTTCGTCCATGCTTCATCGACGGCGTGGAGAGTTTCGAGGCGACGCGCAAGACGCCGTTCGGCACGATCAAGGCCGGATGGAAGCGCGGTAAAGACGGCAAGGCGCATTTCTACTCGGAAGTCCCCGCCGGCATCGAAGTCGTCAAGTAATGGAGATTCAGAGGATATGAAAAAGACGTTTGCCTTTGTTGCGGTTCCGGCTCTGCTCTGTCTGGGGGCGTCGGCTTCCGATTGCGGATATGCGATTTCGTCTCCCCGCATGGGGAGCGTCAAGCCGACCGGGGGATTCTGGGCGATGAAAGACGAGATCAACCGCACTGTCACCGGGCCATCCAACATCAGACGTTGCAAGGAGACGGGGCGGATCGAGAATTTCGTCAATGCGGGCAAAGCGATCCGCGGCGAAAAGCACGGTCCGTTCAAGGGCGCGTTCTTCAACGACAGCGACGTCTACAAGGTGGCCGAGGGGCTCGCCTACGAGCTCGCCATCGCGCCAGACGCCAAGATGCGCGCCGAACTCGACGACATGGTTTCGCGTTTCGCCTTCGCGCAGGAGGAGGACGGCTACCTCTACACGCCGCGCCCGCTGAAGCTCGGCTACGTGCGCGTGGGGCCGCACAGGTGGTATTGCGATGACGCCCACGAACTCTACTGCATGGGCCACATGATCGAGGCGGCGGTGGCGCACTACCAGACTACGGGCGAGCGCGGATTCCTCGACGTCGCCCGCCGGGCCGGCGACATGATGGCGCGTACGTTCGGCGACGGCGAGGGGAAGATATGGTTCCTGCCGGGCCACGAGGAAGTGGAGCTCGCGCTCTGCAAGCTCTACCGCGCGACTGGCGAGAAGAAGTATCTCGACATGGCCGCGACGTTCCTGAAGACCCGCGGCATGGATCCTGCGAAGCGCAAGGGCACGGTCAAGCGGGGCTTCCCGTCCAATTTCGCATATTACCAGGATCACAAGCCGGTGAAGGAGCAGCGCAGCGCGGTAGGCCATTCGGTCCGCGCGACGTATCTCTATTCCGCGATGTGCGACGTGGGCGTCCTCGCCGGCGACCGCGAACTGCTGGACGCAGTCGACGCCATCTGGAAGGACATGGTTTCCTCGAAGATGCATTTGACGGGCGGTCTCGGCTCCGACAGGCGGATCGAAGGCTTCGGCAGGGCGTACGACCTCCCCAACGGTTCGTGCTATCTCGAAACCTGCGCGGCGATAGGCAACGCTCTTTTCAACGAGCGCATGTTCAGGCGCACGGGAGACGCGAAGTTCCTCGATGTGGTCGAGCGCGTCGCCTACAATGCGTTCCCCGGCTCGACCTCGCTCAAGGGCGACGAGTTCTTCTATCCTAACCCTCTCGCCTCCACGGGAGGGCGCAAGCGCCAGAAATGGTTCGACTGCGCGTGCTGCCCGCCGAACATAGTGCGCTTCATCCCGCAGTTCATAACCTGGACGTACGCAAAGGACGAAAGCGCGAACGCGTACTACTGGAATTTCTTCGTCGCGTCCGAGGCGGATCTCGGCCGCGTGAAATTCTCGCAGAAGACGGACTACCCGGTTTCCGGCGACGCGGTTCTTGCCGTCTCGCCTGAAAAGGACGGCGACAGGTTCGCGATCAAGGTCCGCATTCCCGGCTGGGCGCGCGGGAAGCCCGTTCCGTTCGATACGTACGTGCAGACGTCGCCGTCGAGGGCGGAGGACGTCGTCGTCTCTGTAAACGGGAAGCGCGTCGAGACCGCGCCGGGTGCGGATGGGTTCGTGGCCATCGACCGCGAATGGAAGAAGGGCGACACGGTGGCGGTTTCGTTCCCCATGGACGTGAAGCGCATCAAGGCCGACGACAGGATCGAGGCGGATCGCGGCAGGCTCGCCGTCGAGCGCGGCCCCGTCGTCTACTGCGCCGAATGCGCGGACAACACGGCGAACATCATGACGGCGGTTCTCCCGGCCGAGGCGACATTCAAGGCCGAGCCCGCGGAAATGGGCGGCATTCGCTATGCTGCGCTCACGGCGTCCACGGGGCTCAAGCTCGTCCCGTACGGGCTTTGGAACAACCGCAAGCCTGGCAACGCCATGCAGACGTGGTTCCCCGCGAGCCGCGAGGCCATTGGCGCGTCGAAGGACGGGATAATCGCCTCCGCGTCGCACTGCTGGAAAGACGATACAGTTGCCGCGCTCTTCGACGGAAAAACGCCGTCGTCTTCGGCGGACGGGGAGATCCCCCGTTTCACGTTCTGGCCGAAGCGCGGGACGAAGGAATGGGTCGAGATCGAATTGCCGTCGGCGCGGCAGATCAAGGGCGTGGAAGTCTACTGGTTCGACGATGCGCACGTCGGGAAGGGCAAGTGCGCTCTTCCTGCAGAATGGAAGGTCCAGTGGCGGATTTTCCCGGGGCTTCCGTGGGAAGACGTGAAAGGCGCCTCCTACACGACGGTGCTTGACGGTTTCTCGAAAGCCTCGTTCCCGTCGGCCATCGAGACCGACACGATACGTCTCAAAGTGAAAAGCGCCCCCGGCGCATCGTCGGGCATTCTGGAGGCGCGCGTGAAATGATTGCCGGGGCGCTGGCTTTGGTCTCTCTCGCCGCCGCGTCCGCGGCGGTTCCGCCCGCCCCCGCGGGCGAGGACTGGTCGCGGATATACGCAGCCGGCGATCCGTCCGTTTCGGCGGAAGGAGACAAGGTGTTTTTCACCTGGGCCGGCACCAACTGGACGGCATCGGCGAAAGGCGGCGAGGCCGTGCCTTCGCCGGAATACCGCAATCCGTTCCCCGCCGGCGATTTCGCGAAAACAATGCGCGAGGCGATGGGCCGCGACACGGCGCTTTCTCCCGACGGCCGCCGCGTGGCGTTCCGTTTCCGCGGCGACAACCGCTGGCGCGCGCGCTTCGGGACCGTTTCGTCGCAGAGCGGCGAAATATGGATTTACGATTCTGCCGATTCATCGTTCAGGCGCGTTTCCCGGGGCGATTGCGACGCGAGAAGCCCTGCATGGATAGGAGACGGAGCCGTCGCCTATGTAAAGGCCAACCGGCACGGCACGCGCGACGTGTACCTGTGCGATCTCGCTTCCGGGAAAGAGAAGCTGCTCGTTCAGGGCGGAGAATGGGCGATCACGGCGCTGAGTTCTTCAAAAGACGGCAGGACGCTTCTTTTCAGGCGCGGAGTCGATCTCTGGCGGGCGGATCTCGACGGCAAGGGAAATCCCGTCTCCGAGAAGATGCTCGTTTTCCGTCCGGCGCCGTCGTGGAAGAGACCTTCGCGCAGCCGCGACAGATTCTACGATCCCGTAGCGTGGGGGCGCGGCAAAAACGGCAAGGTGTGGAACAACGACGGCAACGGTTCCGTATCGGCGCCGACAAATGCGGAAAGCGCCGTTTTCACAACGGGCGGCGACCTTTGGGCGATAAAGACTTCCGGCGCGACGAACGTCCCGGTCCGCCTGCGCGGAGACACGCGCACGCACGAGCGTTCGGCGCGTATCACCCGCGACGGGCGCCATGTCTATTACATACGCGACTGCGGCGACAGTTCCGAGATCTGGCGGATGAGCCGTGCCGACGCTTCCAGACCGTGGCACGAGGCGGGACGCCTGCACGAGGAGAGGCTCGTGACGGGAAGCGACTTCTTCGACAGGCTTGAACTTTCTCCGGACGAGAGCATGATATCCTGGACGGAACTGGAAGGGCGGCTGATGGCGATGAACGTATCTGGCGAGCGCAAGATACGCGAGGTCACGCCGCGCGGCACGTACAGATGCTGGGAATACGCGTGGAGCCCCGACGCCCGCTGGATCGCTGTCGCGGCCGCCGACGGAAACAGGAACATCGACGTCTGGGTCGTTGACATGCGCGCGGCGGCGAAAGGCTCGAGCAATGCCGTGAACGTGTCGGATCATTTCGGCTGGGACGGCGATCCCGAATGGAGAGCCGACTCCAAGGCGCTCGTCTTCAGGGGCGAATGGGGCGACGGCGGAAAACGGCTTTTCAAAGTCGACATTGGCCGCAATCTCGCGAAGGGGTGCGCGTCTCTCGTCAAACGCGAGGATGAAAAGAAAGAGCGTTCCGGTCTCGCAAAAGGGCGCAGCATACAATTGCCGTATTTCAAAGCGCATCAGACGACGATCCTCGACGAATATTACGATCTCGCCTTCAGAACGGCTTTCGGCAGGATGTGGTCGCGATTTCTCGGCGGCCGCAGCAGGCTCGTCGACAGGGCGCGCATCTACCGCTGGCGCGAAGCCGCCGCGCACGCCGCCACTTGGACGGAGCTGCACTGGATAATGAACATGGCCATGGGCGAAATCGACGCGTCGCATCTCGAATTCCGTTCGTCCAAGACGTCCGGCAAAGAGTGGCCTGCCGTGAAAATCGCGAAGAAATCAAACAAGGTCAGGAAGAAAATCGCCTCCGTGGACAAAAACAGGAAGGCTGTCGAAAAAGCGACGGGCGGCAAGTGGGGCTATATCCGGCTCGGCTCCACCGACGCTTCCGCGTACGAAGGCTTTCTGAACGATCTCTACCGCCAGGGACGCGGTCGCGAAGGCCTTGTCCTCGACATCCGCGGCAACGGCGGCGGCAACAGGGCCGATCTGATGCTTTCCTGCCTAATGGTGCCGCGCCACGGATGGATCGACTGGGCGCGCGCCAGACGCGGTTATCTCGACGATCACATGGGACGCATACAGTTCGCCGGCAAGCTGGTCGTGCTTATAGACGAAGGCGTCGGATCGAACGCGGAGATGTTTGCGCACGCGCTGAAGACTTTCGGCCGCGCTACGCTCGTCGGCAGGCCGACCGGCGGAGAAGTGCTCGCCACGGAGACGATGGCTCTTCTCGATATCGGCGAATTCCGGGTGCCGCAGGGCATATGGTTCAACGAAGAGGGGGTTTCGATGGAGAACAATGGCGCCGAGCCTGACGTGCGCGTCGACGACACGCCGGGCGAGTGGGCCAAAGGAATAGATTCGCAGCTCGACAAAGCCATAGAGCTTGCAAAAGGATTTATGCAACAAAACACGAAAGGAACGAAATGAAGGAACTGACGAAATATGCTGCCGCATGCTTTTGCGTTTTGGCGGCGTCCGCCGCTTCCGCGGCGATGACCACCGAATGGGGCGAGAAGGTGACGAGCGAAAACGCCCACCGCTATTATCCGCGTCCGCATATGGAACGCGCCTCGTGGCAGTGCCTGAACGGCGACTGGGACTACGCCGTCACCAAAGCAATCGAAACCCCCGGACGTCCGGCGAAATGGGACGGGAAAATCCGCGTGCCGTTTCCGATAGAGTCTTCGCTTTCGGGCGTGGGCAGGCTGATCGCGCCTGAAGAATTCCTTTGGTACACGCGCAAGATAAAATGCGAAAAACGCCCGGGCGAGAGGATTCTCCTCCACTTCGGCGGCGTCGATTTCCGGACCATGGTCTTCATCGGCCACAAGGAAGTGACGCAGGTTCCGCACGAGGGCGGGCAGAATCCGTTTTCGTACGACATAACCGATTTCGTCGTCGACGGCGAAAACGAACTCACGCTCCAGGTGTGGGATCCCACGGAAAAATTCGTGAATTCCCGCGGCAAGCAGAGTTTCAATCCGCACGGGTGCTTCTACACGCGCGTTTCGGGCGTGTGGCAGACGGTGTGGATGGAAAACGTGCCGGCGAAATACATCGCGTCCTACCGCACGGCGACCGACATCGACAAGGGCGAAGTCGCGTTCACGTTCGACGTGGCCGGCCTCGAATACGGCGACAGCATTTCCGGTTCGGTCGAAATCGACCTCGGAGGCGGCAAGACCGTCTCCGCCGCGTTCCGCCCGGGCGAGCGCGTCGTTGTGAAAATGCCGCAGGGCTTCAAGCTCTGGAGCCCCGAGTCTCCCGCCCTCTACGATTTCAAGGCGCGCTTCGGGAAGGACGAAATCAAGGGCTACTTCGGAATGAGGAAAATCGAAAAGCGACTCGACGCCAAGGGGGTTCTCCGCTTCTTCCTCAACAACAAGCCGTACTACATCATGGCTACGCTCGACCAGGGCTGGTGGCCCGACGGGCTTCTGACGCCGCCTTCGCTCGAAGCGATGGCCTACGACATAAAGGTTCTCAAGGACTGCGGCTTCAACACGCTCAGAAAACACATCAAAGTGGAGCCTCTCGCGTATTACACGCTCTGCGACAGGATGGGCATTCTCGTAATCCAGGATCTGCCCAGCGGCTCCGAGCATTTCAAGGATCCGCGCCACTGGGAGACCGTCGCCAGATACACGCTCCAGCGCCAGGAAATGAAGGAGATGATGGACGCGCTCCAGGCGTTTCCGTCGATCGTGATGTGGAACCCGTACAACGAAGGCTGGACGCAGCCGGGCGAAACGCTTACGCATTCGATGCTCGACTTCACGCGCGATTACGACCCCACGCGTCTCGTCAACGGGCCGAGCGGCGCATGGGACTGGGAAGGCGGCCAGACGCTTCCGAGAGGCTGGGGCAGACGGGTGACCACCCGCCACAAGCCGGCAGGCGAGTGCGAAGCGGCCGACACGGTCGACCTCCACCTCTACCGCGGGCCCGGAATGCTCGACGTGAATCCGCGCCGCATTTCGTTCCTCGGCGAGTTCGGCGGTCTCGGGCACCCGGTGGCAGGCCATCTCTGGAAGGACGACGGCAAGGGCAACTGGGGCTACGGCGGAGTGAAGGATACCGGCACTCGCGATGGGCTCGAGAAGACGTATCTCGGCCTCATGGACAAGCTCGAAAAACTCGCCGTCAAAGGTCTCGGCGGCTCCGTCTACACGCAGACGACCGATGTGGAGGGGGAAGTCAACGGACTTCTCACCTACGACCGCAAGGTTTTGAAATTCAACCCTGAAGTTCTCAGGAAACGTCATGAACAAATAATCCGCAGAGCGGAGAAGGAGGCAGGAAAATGAACAAACCAGCAATAGCCATTCTCGCCGGCGCGCTTGCCGGATGCACGGCGGCCGACAAGACCGCAACGGTGGATACAGAACATTTCGGCACGACGAAATACGGAGAAAAGGCGACGTTGTACACGCTGTACGGAAAAGGCGGGCTCGTTCTGCAGGTGACCGACGACGGCGGCAAGGTCGTGAGGCTTCTCGTCCCCGACGCCAAAGGCGAAAAGATCGACGTGACGATCGGTTTCGACAGCCCCGCCGGCTGGGAGACGACCGACGCCTACTTCGGAGCGATCATCGGACGCTACGGCAACCGCATCGCCGGCGGAAAGTTCACTCTCGACGGCAAGGCGTATACGGTTCCCGTGAACGACAAGGGCCACAACGCCGCTCTCCACGGCGGCGCGCGCGGCTGGGACGCGTACGTGTGGAAAGCCGAGACGTTCTCCAAGGACGGCAGCGTCGGAATCGTCTTCACGAAAGAGTTCCCCGACGGCGAACAGGGCTTTCCCGGCAACGTGAAGGCCAAGGTCGTCTACACCGTCACGCCTGACAACGTGTGGCGCATAGATTACGAGGCGACGACCGACAAGGCTACGCCCATCAACCTCACGCAGCACGTCTATTTCAACATGAACGGCGAGGGGACGATTCTCGACCAGGATCTCATGATCGCGGCCGACGCGTATCTGCCGGTCGATGCGAATCTCGCGCCCGCTGGCGGGCCGAAGAGCGTGGACGGCACGCCGTTCGACTTCCGCACGTTCCGCAAGGTCGGCGAGCGCATCGACGCGCCCGACGCCGTCCTCCAGTACGGCCCCGGCTACGACCACAACTGGTGCCTGAAAGGGAAAGGATTCAGGAAAGCGGCCGAGCTCAGAGGCAAGGCGCGCGCCGTCGAGGTGTGGACCGACCAGCCCGGCGTCCAGTTCTACGCCGGCAACTTCATAAACGACTCGTGGAAGATGAAGGACGGCAAGCCGATGGTGCGCCGCGGATGGCTCGCGCTCGAAACGCAGCATTATCCGAACACGCCCAACCGCGACGACTTCCCGACCACGACGGTCCGTCCCGGCGAAACTTACAAGACATCCACCGAATACCGCTTCAAGGCGCTTTGAGGCGTTTTGGGCAAGACGAAAAAGAAGAATCAAACATGAAAAAGATTCTCGCCGCTGCCGCCGTTCTTTCGGCGGCGGCGCTCTCTGGGGCTACATTTCTCGAGCCTGGGCGCGATCATGCTCCGCAGACGTGGTTTCACCTCATCGGCGGCAACGTCTCTCGCGAAGGGCTCACGGCAGATCTCGAGGCGGTCAAGTCTGCGGGAATCGGCGGCATTCAGTTTTTCCATGGCCAGTTCGGCGGCAGGTGGCCGCGCACGCGCGAGCAGATCCGGTGTCTGAGCGAGAAATGGGACGATCTCGTCAAGTTCGCGGCAGACGAATGCGCGAGGCTCGGCCTTTCGTTCGACATGCAGAACTGCCCGGGATGGTCGATGTGCGGCGGCCCGTGGATCAAACACGACAAGGCGATGAGGCGGCTTGTCTGCTTCGAGCCCGGCAAGAAGCCGAAGTTCGGGCTGAACGACGACTATCGCGAGCTTTTCACGCTCGAGTTTCCCGCGCCGGACGGGTTCGGCGAGGAAAACCACAAGCCTGTCTCCGTATCTGGCAAGGGGGACAGCCGGGTCTATGATTTCGGCAGACCTGTGACGGTGCGTTCGATGATTCTCCCGCGGGCGGAAGGGTTCGGCATACGTCCCTACACCTACAAACCGGGCATGGAATTCACGCTTTTCGCGCGGACGGGCGAAAAGTGGAAGAAGATTTTCACGCGCGAAATGCCGCGCGGTGCGTGGCAGGACGACCAGAAGCTCACCTTCGCCGTGCCGGCGACGACGGCGAAAGAATGGCGTCTCGACATCCGTCATTCCCGCCGCATCAGATTTCCGGAAATTGCGTTTTCGCCTGTCGCGCGCATCGACAACTGGGAAGCGCGCGCCGGATGGTGCTTCCGCGATTTCAAGGCAAAGGCTCTCGGCGTCCCGCTCGTGCAGGAGCCTTCGTCGGGGTCGAAGAAGAAAGCGAAGCTCGTTTTCGGCCATGTGAACATGAAGCGCCGGAACGGCCCTGCGCCGCGCGAGGCGACCGGATGGGAGTGCGACAAGCTCGATCCCGCCGGTGCGAACGCGATGTTCGACGCCTACGTCGGGCGTCTCGCATCCGGGCCGCTCGCCGGCGGGAAACTCCACGGTATTCTGCTCGACAGCTGGGAATGCGGCTGCCAGAACTGGACGTGGAAGATGGAAGAGTATTTCCGCAAAATGAACGGATATGATCTCAGGCCCAATCTTCCTGCCGTTTTCGGATATGCCGTGGCCGACGCCGGGGCGACGGACGGGTTCCTGCGCGACTGGCGGCGCACGCTTTCGCGTCTCGTCGAAGACAACTTCTACGGCGCTATCGCCGCTCGTGCGAAGGAGGCGGGGCTGAAGGTGCAGTTCGAGACGGCGTTCAGCGACTGCGTCCCTGGCGATGCGCTCAGATACTGGAAGTATGCGGACGTGCCGATGTGCGAATTCTGGCAGCCGCACAACGACGCGAAGGGATCTTGCGGCAGCTTCGACTACAAGGCGGTGCGCAACTGCGTTTCGGCCGCGCACGTCTACGGCAAGAAACGCGTCGCGGCCGAGGCGCTGACGAGTTTCGCCCTCACGTGGGACGAGAACTTCAAGCTGCTGAAAGACGTCGCCGACATCTATCTTTTCCGCGGCGTCACCCATCTCGTTTTCCACACCTATACGCACAATCCGCAGACTGGCGACGATTTCCTGCCGCCCGGCAGTTCGTTCGGCGCGCGTATCGGCACGCCGTTCCTGCGCGGCCAGACGTGGTGGAAGTTCATGCCGGAGCTTACGTCCTACTTCGCCCGCTGCGGCTACATGCTCGAACGCGGCAGACCGGTCGTCGACGTTCTGTGGATGCTCGGCGACGACACGCCGTACCGTCCGCCGGAGAACGCGCCTTTCCCTTCAGGCTACAAATACGATTACTGCAACGCCGACGCGCTCGTCACCCGCGCCGACGCGAAGGATTCTCGCATAGTCTTTCCCGACGGAATGAGCTATACCGCGCTCTGGATCCCCGAAGGCACGTTCCTTCTCTCGGAGACGCTTTCGAAAATAGCCGATCTCGAAAAGAAGGGCGCGAAGATAATCCGCGGAGAGCTGAAGATCGACTGGCCCTCGCAGCTTGAAAAACTCGACTTCCGTCCTGCCGACTGGTATCAGCGCCGCGACGGAAACGAAGACATCTTCTTCGTGCGCCTCCCCGACGGCGGAACGGCTTTTGTCACGGTCGCGGACGGGAAAAAGACGATTCTCGACCCTATGACCGGCCGCGTGCGCGAATCGTGGCGCGCCGATCTCGCCGGGATCGCCAAAAAGCCGTTCGAGCTCAAGCCGGAGGAGAATTATCCCGCGTGGGCCGTCGAGCGCGCGTATTCGGGGCGCATCGACATCGAAGGGGATGTCCCTTCACGCAAAATACTTTCGCTCGGACGCGTGCGCGACTGGGCCGAAGTCTATGTCAACGGCAGGAAAGCGTCGACTTTGTGGTATGCTCCCTACGCCTGCGACATCGCTCCGTTTCTCAAAAAAGGGAAGAACGACGTGAAGGTCGTCGTCACGTCGACGTGGTTCAACCGTCTCGTCCACGACAAGAATCTCCCCGAGAAGGAGCGCAAAACGTGGACTATCGCAGGGCCCTCGAAAGATTCGAAGTTCCGCGAGGCGGGGCTTTTGGGACCGGTTGAGATCGAAAACCGTTGACGGCTGTTCAAAGCCCTTGAAGGAGGATGCAGATTATGCGTTTGACGATTGTTTGTTCTTTGGCGGCGCTCGTGTCCGCAAGCGTTTTCGGCGCGGCCGGCACGCTCCGCGAAATCCCCGCTTCGCAGGGGACGCGTACAAATCCGCGCGGCGACACCATCACCGTCACTTCGAAGTGCCTTCTTTTGAACGGGAGGCCCATCGTGCCCGTCATGGGCGAGGTCCACTATGCGCGCGTGCCGGAGGATGAATGGCGCGACTACATCCGCAAGATGAAAGCGGGCGGCATCAACATCGTGGCGACATACGTGTTCTGGATCCACCACGAGGAGAACGAGGGCGTCTTCGATTTCTCCGGCCGCCGCGACATCGGGAAGTTTTTGAAGATTTGCGAGGAAGAGGGCATGATGGTCGCTTTGCGCATTGGACCATGGTGTCATGGCGAGTGCCTTCATGGCGGATTTCCCGGGTGGCTTCTGAACAGGCGGACGCTGCACACTCGCGATTGGCGGCGGGCCTTGAGATCGAACAACGGAGTGTATCTCGAAAAGGTCGAGCGCTGGTGGAGGCGTCTTTTCAAGGAAGTGGACGGGCACCTCTGGAAGCAGGGCGGGTGCATCGTCTGCTGCCAGCTCGAAAACGAATCTTCCGGGCCGTGGGCGTATTTCAAATCGCTCAAGGACATCTGCCGCAAGGCCGGCTTCGACGTGCCGTTCTACACGAGGACCGGCTGGCCGAAGATGAGGGACAAGGCTGAGTATGGCGAGATACTTCCGCTTTTCGGGAACTACGCCGACGGTTTCTGGGACAGGAACTTTTCGCAGATTTCGCCCGGCAGATATCTCGATGCGTTCCGCTTCTCTAAAACGAGGGTGTCTTCCGAAATCGCGACGGAAGTCCTCCCCCGCGAGTTCGCAGATTCCGCCGACACCGCCGAATATCCGTATTTCACGTGCGAACTTGGCGGCGGCATGGTGTCGTCCTACTCCAGGCGCGTGAGAATCGCCCCGATGGACACGTATGCGATGGCTCTCGTGAAACTCGGAAGCGGCTCGAATCTCCTCGGCTACTACATGTATGCGGGCGGCACGAATCCAAACAGACCCAAGGATGGCGTCTTCTTCAACGAGCACCGGCATTCGAGGTACACGAACGGAAACGAACTCCCGCCTTTCTCGTACGAGTTCATGGCCCCTATAAGCGAATTCGGCGAGAGGACTCCTTCGTGGGGGCTGCTCGCGCCGCTCCACAGATTCTGCGCCTCGTTCGCCGAAGACTTCGCCTTTGAAGACGCCGTGATCGTCGACGAGAAGACCGCGCGTCGCGGGCCGTTCGTCTTCCACTCGGAATACGTTCGCTCCAAGAACGAAAACGCGGTGCCGTACATATTCCCGGAAAACTGGAAGACGCGCCTCGGGACGATAAAGTCTGCGACGGCCCAGCCTGTCGAATGGCGGGGCGACACGCTCGTCATGATGAAAATTCCCGGTTTCGAGCCGAAAGTGGAATTCGAAGGAAAACCGTTCAAGGTGGAGTTCGTCGATTTTCCGCCGAAGACTCCCGCGCCGCGCAAAACGCTTGAGGCGGCTTTCGTGAAAAAAGCCGATGCCGCGCCTCCGCGGTTCATCAAAATCTCGAAAGGCACCGTCGAGCAGCCGAGCGAAGACGACTGGAAGGGCGCGGCAGTCTGGGAGGTGAAACTCCCCGATGGCGCTGGGCGCGACTATATCCTTGAAGCCGATTATCTCGGCGACGTCGCCCGCGTGTACGTCGACGGCGTTCCCGTGGCGGACGATTTCTACAAGGGGCTTCCCCTCAGGTGTGCGCTCTGGCGGGTGCCGGAAGGAAAGGTTGAAATCCGCATCCTTCCGTGGAGCAACCATGGCGGAATCTACGTCCAGCCGCCGATGCGTCCGAAAGAACTGGGGGCGGAGGTGCGCGCCGTCAGGCTCGTCGAGCGCGACTGAGACGAGCGAGGATTGCGAGGCAATATCGTGGCGGACGGAGACTACGAGCGGGGGCGCGAGCGTGAAATCGGCGCGATAGCCGCAGAGTTGAAGCGTCTCGCGGCGGCGCGTTCGCGTCTCGCGGCCGCTGAAGATGCGGAGGCAGGGGAGCCGCCGGAAAAGAAGTAAACTTGCGATTCATCCGAGATGCTCGCTTGGGTCTACTCTTCTCTCCATCGCTCCACACTACGCACCAACTGCCAACTGCGCGAACCACAAGATTTCAGACGCCAGACTTCGGACTTCCGTCATTCAACACCCTCGTCCCTCGTATCGCCTCCATCGTCACTCTCCCTCTTCCCTCTTCCCTTTTCCCTTTTCCCTCGCACCTTATTTCCCCAATGAAACACCCCGCTCATTTTCGCTTCAGAATTTTCCGCATATAATTCTCATTTTTTCTGTATTAAATCTTTTCGCCGCGTTTTTCAATCAGAAGTCGAAATGTCAGGAGGGAGGTTTTCTGCCGCGCTTTCGCTTTCTGGCCTTCAAGTCTGGCGCGGGGGCGTCTAAAAAGACGGTGTCCGGGGAAATCATGTGTTCGAGCGCGTCGAAGACGCGTGAGAAGACGGGGGAGGGATCTGCGAGGATGGTCTGCACGGCCTCGTGGCGTTTTTTCTCTTCGAGAAGGGCTGCGGTGGGCTTGGGATCTTTCGTGCCTGTCGCCTGCCTCAGCCGCACGGCCAGAGCCTTGTAGCGCATAAGCGTCTTGTATTTCGGGAAAAGTTCCGGGAGCTCTTCCCTGAGCCATCCGCGTATGCCGCCGTTGCGGCCCGTTA
>Ga0310695_10006320_pt1 | contig 19681 bp, 13 predicted proteins | sample RumenRJG_04DNA_FD_203882 | JGI IMG/M metagenome (GOLD analysis project Ga0310695, IMG submission 203882) | Bovine rumen microbial communities from Lethbridge, Alberta, Canada - RJG_04 (v2) (version 2) | ecosystem: Host-associated > Mammals > Digestive system > Stomach > Rumen | place: Canada...
TGGTCAAAGCGACTATTACCTCTGGGGACAGGTGCCTCTTGAAAATAAGATTCAGGAGCTGGCAATGGACAGCATGGCTGTCGACGAGGTGACGGACATCCCTGATGGAGAACTTCATATCATCGGCTACGAGCTGGATGTCATCGACGCCATCGACGACCAGTATACCCGTCTGGAACAGGCTGGCGACCTGCAACATATCTACGACAAATGGTTCCATCCGGAACGTGTTCACGACGATGCCTCTCCGCTGGCGCCATTCATCTTAATAGGTCTCGCTTTGGCGGGCATCATACTCTTCATTGCCGGACGACTGCTCTCTCTGCGTGTGCGTGCATCGGTACGTCGCAACTCAGAGTTGAACAGCATCATGGCCCAGACACTCGATATGGACGAATACTATGTGCTTGAGTACGACATCGTCCTTGGATATGTCAAGAATGTTCATGGCAATCTGTTGCCTGACTGGGGCATCTCCATCGAAGAGTTGATAGAGCGTGTTGCCCCTGAGGAGCGCGAAGAGTTCCGTGGACTGATAGAAAGTATGAAGCGTGGCAAGTGTGAGTCGTGGTTCGTGCAGCGACGCTATAATTCTGGTACCAGCGATGCTCCCCAGTGGAGGACCTTCATTGGTGGTGCCATCCTTGAGCGAGAGAACGGCATACCTCGTTATATTGTCCATACCGTTAAGGATATCACCAAGGAGATAGAGGATGAACAGCGTACCAAGGAATTGGCCGACAAGTACCTGAAGGTGTTTGATACCAACATGATGGCTATGTCGTTCCACGATGCCAAGGGCTACCTCATCAATATGAACCAGCGCATGCGCGAGCTGCTGGAGATTACTGAGGAGCGTGAGCAGCATTTCCGTAATACCTCTTTCCTGGACGACCCATTCCTGAAGGCTTATGTCGAACAGGGCCGTCTCGACTCTCTCCACGTCTGCGGGCGTATGCTCTATCCGGAATGGGGACTCGACAAGTATATTGAGACGCGTATCGTGCCCGTGAAAGACGATACGGGCGAGTTGGTCTACTATATCATCTCCTCTCGTGACGTTACTGCCGAGCGCGACATGTATATGAAACAGCGCGCACACGAGCGCCAGCTCAAGGAGACGCACAAGGCCATCAATAGCTACGAGCAGCAGCTGCGCTACTTGCTGGAGGAAAGCAACATGTATGTGTGGACCTTCAACCAGTATGAGCGCATCATCCGCTTTACGCGTAGCTTGCGACAGGCTGAGTATTCGGTGTCCCTGGAGGACTATCTGGCCGGTATGGACGAGGAACATCGTCCAGAGGCTGAGCGCGTGTTCCGTGAGCTGGTCTTGGAGGGTAAGCCCTTCAATGTCATCCACCAGTTTGGCTACACGCCTGTTACCGACCGCCTGACGTGGTTTGCCATCAGTGGTATTCCTGTGCTGGGCGAGGACGGACGTCCCAAGGAGTATTTCGGACTGGTGCGTGACATCTCCGACCTGATGCTTGCCCAGAAGAAGCTGCGCGAGGAGACGGAACGTGCCGAAGACTCAGGCCGACTGAAGAGTGCCTTCCTGGCCAATATGACCCACGAGATACGTACGCCGCTGAACGCCATTGTGGGCTTCTCCGACCTGCTGCAGGTCATCGACAACGACGATGAGCGTAGGGAGTTCATCCGCATCATCCGCAGCAACTGCGACATGCTGCTGCGTCTCATCAACGACATTCTGGAGGCCAGCAGCATGGGACAGACAATTACGATTGACCCCATACCCATCGACCTGCCACCAGTCTTCGACGACATCTGTCAGACGCTGGAGCAGCGCGTGCAAGGCACTGGCGTGGAGTTCCAGAAAGACAATCCCTACGACTCACTGCCTGTGGTCATGGACAAGGGACGCCTGCAGCAGCTGCTGACCAACTTTGTCACCAATGCCGTGAAGTACACCACTGAGGGACATATCCGTGTGGGGTACCGCAAGGAGTCGCGCGACATTGACCGTCAGCGTCAGGATGGCCTCTGCTTCTACTGTGAAGACACGGGGGCAGGCATCCCCAAGGAGAAGCAGGCTGCCGTCTTCGAGCGTTTCGTCAAACTCAATGACTTCGTGCAGGGCACTGGTCTCGGACTTGCCATCTGCAAGGCTATCATCGACAGGTGTGGCGGCCGCATTGGCGTCACCTCTGAGGGCGAGGGTCATGGCTCCACCTTCTGGTTCTGGTTGCCCAACGAGATTGTCAAGAAATAATGCAGGAAAGATAAATAAAGAGAGGCTGCTCAAAGTGAACAACCTCTCTTTCCTTTTTCGGACATCAGCCGATTCTTCGACTAAAGATCGAAGTGGCGTTGCAATTTTCATTCTCCACTCCTCATTCTTCATAAAATGATGTTGATTAATTTGGAAGAATGAGAAATTGTGAGTATCTTTGCAGAAACTAAAAACGTTATGATTTAAGACATGAGCAACATAAAGCAATATAAAAATGCGGTGGATGTGATCAAGACTGCGATACTGCAGAGTCAGGCACGGGCTGCCAAGGCTGTCAACCAAGAGCAGTTGGCTCTATATTATGGTATCGGAAGGTATGTATCGGCAAACACCCGCAAGAAGAATTGGGGGCAAGGAGCTATCGAAGCTATCAGCAACCAATTGAAGCAGGAGCTACCAGGACTTCGCGGATTTTCTGCGCCAAGCTTACGTAAAATGAGAATCTTCTATGAAGAATGGAGTATGCTAGAACGTAATTCGTTCGTTCCAACGAACAAATTGGACTCCCTTCCTGATAAAATGTTCGTTGCAACGAACAAATTTACAGAAGTTAACACTAAATCGTCAGTTGTAACTGATGAAATAGAGCAGGCAATTGTTAATTCGGCAGTCACAACTGCCGAATTTGAAGACGATAGAGAAATTCGCCAATTACAATTGGCAAACATGCCCGACTTTCCTCTGCGTGAGTTCCTGAGCATTAGTTTCACACACCACATCGCTATTCTTGCAAAGGCAAAAGCCTACGATGAGCGTATCTTCTATATGAAGTATGCTGATTCCTACAAGCCTACTGTTGAGGAGCTTGAGAAGGCCATCAAGCAAGACCTCTATCACCATCAGGACAAGATGCCCAACAACTTCTTTGCAACCATCCCTGACTACAAGCAGGCGTATCGTGCCATTCGGATGTTCAAGGATGAATATCTGCTTGATTATATCAATGTAGAGGAGTTGGGTATGCACGATGAAGATGTGGACGAACGAGTCATAGAGAGCAACATCGTCCACAACGTTAAAAACTTCATCATGACCTTTGGGCGTGGGTTCTCTTTCTGCGGCAGCCAGGTTCACTTCGATAAACTTGGGCATGACCACTGGATAGACCTTTTGTTCTTCTGCCGAGATTTGAACCGTACCGTAGTGTTCGAGTTGAAGAACGGTGGCTTCAAGGTGGGTTATCTCGCCCAGCTGAGTGCCTATCTGCGCATACTGAATGACGATGACCGCCGTAGTCATGAAGAAGCCCCCATCGGCATCATCCTTTGCAGGCATGCCGACAAAGAGTATGCCGGATATATCATGCAGGACTTCAAGCAGCCAATGGGCGTCGCCACCTACAAAACTGCTGACGAAATGGACCCCGAACTGCTGAAAGCCCTGCCTCCAAAGGAAGAACTGCAACGCGTGTTTGAGGAGAGTAGCCGGAAGGAAGAAGAGAAGTAAACAAATAAGATCCCAACCAATATGAACGACCTGAAACAATTTATCGGTATATATCCAGTATCAAAGACGTTGCGCTTTGAGTTGAAGCCTATTGGCAGAACGCAGGAGTGGATAGAGAGGAATCATGTGTTAGAGCATGATTGGAAACGGGCTGAGGACTATCCTAAGGTAAAGGCACTAATTGATGAATATCATAAGGTTTGTATTAGCGTGTCTCTGAAAGACGTTCATCTTGATTGGATGCCATTGAAGCAGGCGCTGGAGGGTTATCAGCAGAGCAAGAGCAATGAGAGTAAGGCTGTGTTGGAAAAAGAACAGACTTCGATGCGCAAGAAGATTTCCGCAACTATTAAGGACTTCCGACATTTCAAGGAGTTGACAGCACCAACACCACAGAAGCTGATAGATGATGTGTTCCCTGGTATTTACGAAAGTGAAGCCTTGAAATCATTCAATAAGTTTGCACTTTATTTCAGAGGATTCCAAGATAATAGAAATAATATCTACAGTGCTGAAGCAATCAGTACTGGTGTTCCCTATAGACTTGTTCACGATAACTTCCCTAAGTTCTTAGCTGATATTGAGGTATATGAGAACATCAAAGCTGTTTGTCCAGAAGTAATAGAACAAGTAGCTACAGAAATGCAACCATTCCTCGAAGGAGTGATGATAGACGACATTTTTACACTTGACTTCTATAATTCACTTCTCACACAAAATGGTATCGATTTCTTCAATCAAGTACTGGGAGGTGTTGCTGAAGAAGGGAAACAGAAGTATCGTGGCATGAATGAGTTTGTCAACTTGTATCGCCAACAACACCCAGAGCTGGCTGGTAGGAAGAAGGCTCTTACGATGGTTCCATTATTTAAGCAGATATTGTCAGATAGAGAAACGCTTTCGTATATTCCTCAACATATAGAGTCTGACCAACAATTGGTAGAGATGCTGAACAATTTCTATGTCCGCATCACAAACTATGAATATAATGGTAAGACCATTAACATACTCAAAGAGCTATCTGATCTTACAGGCAGAATGAAGCAATACAATCCTAATGGCCTATTCCTATCAGCAAAGAACTTAACTGATGTTTCTCAGAAATTATATGGCAAGTGGAGTGCCATCAATGATTTACTATACGAACAGGCTGTTGTTCAATATGGAGACCCTGCAGTTGCCAAGAACAAAAAGAAAATAGATACTTATCTGGCTAAAGATGCATTTGCACTTTCGGAAATCTGTCTCGACAATGAACACGGCTTGTCCAAGTACTACTCTGAAATGCCGAATGCTGTAGAACAAGTAGGTAGCAACTGGTTACAATTTAAAGAATGGTGTAAGGGCGAGGACAAACAGCTGTTCCTTAATAACGCAGATGGAACAGAAATCGTCAAGAATCTGTTGGATGCTATGATGGACATTCTACATAGATGCGCTGTGTTTGTTGTCCCGATAGAGTATGACTTGGACAAGGATTTCTATAACGACTTCTTACCGCTCTATGCTGAACTGGAGAACGTCATCTTTGTATATAACAGGACAAGAAACTATCTAACCAAGAAGCCTTCTGACACCAAGAAGTTCAAGTTGAACTTTGGAACGCCTACATTAGGCGATGGATGGGGAGTGAACAATGAACGCAAGAATAAGGCCATTCTTTTGTTTAAAGACGGTCTATCCTATTTAGGCATTATGAATGTGAAAGGTACTCTAAAGTTCGACGAGACAAAAGACACCTCTTTGCCTTATTACAAGAAGATGATATGCAGGTATTTGTCAAAACCTTTTATGGATTTGCCTCACACCTTCTTTTCCGAGAAGGGCATTAGTACATTCTGTCCATCCGAGCGTATCATGGATATCTATAAGAATGGTTCGTTTAAGAAAGATTCGCCAAGTTATAGTATTGCAGCCCTGCATGACATAATCGACTTCTATAAAGACGCAATCAGCAAACATGAGGATTGGGTAAAGTATGACTTTTCATTCTCGCCCACAGAGTCTTACGAAGATATCAGTTCGTTCTATTCTGAGATAGCCAAACAAGCATACAAAATCTGTTTCACCAACATCTCAGAACACCAAGTCAATGACTGGGTAGAGAAGGGACAGTTATATCTTTTCCAATTATATAATAAGGATTATGCAGAAGGTGCTCATGGACGCAAGAATCTACATACACTCTATTGGGAGAATCTTTTCTCTGAAGAGAATCTCAACAACCTTGTTCTGAAATTAGGTGGTCAGGCAGAACTATTCTATCGTCCGCAAAGCATCAAGAAAGCAGCCAAGCACGAAGTTGGCAGTAAGATGCTGAATCGTAGGGATAAGAGTGGAATGCCTATCCCAGAAACCATCTATAGAAGTCTATATCAGTATTTCAACGGCAGAATACCTGAAAGTGAGTTAACTGCTGATGAGAAATCATATATCAATCAGGTAATAGTCAAAGAAACAACTCATGAAATCATAAAAGATAGACGATATACCAAACCAGAGTTTTTCTTCCATGTCCCCATTGTCTTCAATGCCAATGCAGACGGTAACGAATATATCAATGAGAGAGCGCTTGACTATCTTAAGAATAATCCTGATGTCAACATCATTGGCATAGACCGTGGTGAGCGTCATCTGATATATCTTACACTTATTAACCAGCGTGGTGAAATATTGAAGCAGAAGACCTTCAATATGGTCGGTAATTACGACTATCATGCAAAATTGACGCAGAGGGAACAGGAACGAGACGAGGCTCGAAAGAGCTGGCAAAGTGTAGGAAAAATCAAGGAACTAAAAGAGGGATTTCTCTCTGCCGTCATTCACGAAATAGCTGTGATGATGGTTGAGAACAACGCCATCGTTGTGCTCGAAGATTTGAATTTCGGCTTCAAGCGTGGTCGCTTCAAGGTGGAACGTCAGGTGTATCAGAAATTTGAGAAGATGCTGATTGACAAACTCAATTACTTGTCGTTTAAAGATCGCAAGGCTGATGCGGAAGGTGGTATTCTTCGCGGATATCAGTTAGCTCAGCAGTTTACAAGCTTCCAACGTCTGGGTAAGCAAAGTGGTTTCTTGTTCTATATCCCTGCTGCCTATACGTCAAAGATTGACCCCATAACAGGTTTTGCCAATCATTTCAACTTCAATGACGTCACCAACGCAGAAAAGCGCAAAGCATTCTTAATGAATATGGAGCGTATTGAGATGAAAAACGGCAATGTGGAGTTTGAGTTTGACTATCGCAAATTCAAGACATTCCAGACGGATTATCAGAATGTATGGACAGTCAACACCTTAGGCAAGCGCATTGTGTTTGACCCAGAAATGCGAAAGGCGAAAGACATATACCCTACGCAAGAGATTGTTACTGCTTTCAAGGAAAAAGGCATTATTTTAAAAGATGGAACAGATTTGAAATCATTGATTGCTGATATTGAGGCCAATGCGAAGAATGCCTCGTTCTATTACGCTATATTTGACGCTTTCAAGAGAACGTTGCAGATGCGTAACAGCAATGCAACTACTGATGAAGATTATATTTTGTCGCCTGTCGCAGTCAATGGCAAGCAGTTCTGCACTACGGACGAAGCAAACAAGGGTAAGGATGCCAATGATAACTGGCTATCCAAGCTCCCTGTCGATGCCGATGCCAACGGTGCCTATCACGTCGCCCTCAAGGGGCTCTACCTGTTAAATAACCCTCAAACCAAGAGGATAGAAAACGAAAAATGGTTCCAATTCATGGTTGAAAAACCCTACTTAGAGTAATTTTTTGCAGCAAACAGCGCATATCTCACAGGATTTCAAGACCTTTGTTCACAACAGCTGTAAGGGCATATTAAATTTCTACTATTGTAGATTGGATTTGGAGAACAAAATAAGCTACCGTGACTGTAAGGGCATATTAAATTTCTACTATTGTAGATCCAGCCTGTGAAATACTCTGACATGGAGTAGCTGTAAGGGCATATTAAATTTCTACTATTGTAGATTAAGAGCCATAGGGCACCATCCCATGCTGCGCTGTAAGGGCATATTAAATTTCTACTATTGTAGATTATACGCTGATGAGAGCCAGCGCACCGATGGCTGTAAGGGCATATTAAATTTCTACTATTGTAGATTGAGGTTCATCGTTTCGGTCTTACTATTAGCTGTAAGGGCATATAGAATTTCTACTATCGTAGATGTGTTGTTCGCGTTGTTGCCGTGATGTCAGTCTGCAAGAACATATAGAATTTCTACTATTGTAGATTTACCGATGTTCTCGTCGAGAAAAAGTGTTAGAGCAATTATGGTATATTATTATGAGCATTGAAAAATATTCTCCCGAGGCACTTAGCCCCAAAAGGCTAAGACAATGGAATTTAGAAAAGTATCATATGTTTAGTATGATATTGGAGATTCTAATTGACAATAAACAAATAATCAACTTGCCTGTATCAGTGTCTTCTATTAGCGAAATGTTTCAAAAGCAGGGCATTCCTATACGTGACGAGAAGTTTGCTGCAAAAGTCAATAATGCGTTACTCCATATGGATTGGATTGGTTTGATCTCTATAGACGAAGATATAATAACACTAGAAGATGAAGGCATAAAGGCCTACAAAGACCAGCGATACCATGAGATAGCAGCGAACCTATATAATGCAGAGCAAACAAGGAAACTTTCAGTAATAGCCATCTGGGTTGCCTCAATTTTGTCAGGACTATCTATCATTTCAACAATTGCCATTGCATGCATAAAGTCGTGCAGCTAATATGACAAATCAAACATATAGGCAAACAATATAGAAACAAAAGATATCTCAAACAAAGAATGAAGCCTTTGCTTAGTTGGAAGCGATGCTGAGTGAGAAGGATAAGAGTGAATTGGTTATAAATAAACTCAGAACAATATGATAGTATCATCTTATACTGATGCGATGACGCTGGAGGAACTAAAGGACGACTGGCCCTCGGTGAAACGTCAGGCATCGAAATTTGGTAAAAAACTGATGGCAAAGATGCCTAAAAGCAAAATAGGCCTCGATCCAGATAAAACGCTCGGCTTGGCCAACAAATTCCGCTCGAAAAACAGCAACCTATGGCACATCAACGTCTATTGTAACGAGGGGGCGAAGACTTTCTGGAGTGTAACCTATGTTGAGATCGAGCGAGAGAACGGTTTAAAGTCGTACATCTATCTGCGTGGCATGCGCACACCCCACCAGTACTACGTCGAGATAGTACCCCATACCATCCGTCGCCTTCGCGAACGCTATATCAATATAGATTATACACAATACTTTGCCGACAGCGAGGTTCGTGAAATCCTTGACCTTGCCGTTTTCAATCGCCACGAATGCGGCATTTAGTTGCTCGTTTTTATTGTAATACTCTCATGGCTTGAAGCCTTTTTGCCAGACAGTCTTGACACCATCGCAGAAGTCGTAGAGAATATGACGTCCGACTATGCGTCGACCGGCGGGTAGAAAGCCGCAAATGATGCGGGTGATGTGATGGCGGATATTAAAGGCTTTCGGGTCGTCCACACCGATGCTCTCCACGCGGAGGCTGAAGCGTCCGATGCCAGGGAGTACTACTGTCTGACCTTCCCGCAGTTTCTCTTTCAGTAAATCCTGCAGCTCTGTGACTACACCTACAACGGTGCCTTCCGAAAAACTGCTGTTCCTGCAGATTTCCTCACCAATCTCGTCAAGAGTTATCTCTCCTTGACTCACGGCTTTTGCAAAATATTTCCCGTAAGAACTACTGCTCTTGATATTGTTCCTGATTAATTTGATATGTACTGCCATTTTCTTTTTATTACTTTTCCGAAATCTTACACTATTGTTTATAACTATCTTAATATCAGTCTTATAGGTTAAGTGATGGTTCTTGCAAACCTTACACTATCGTTACTCGAAGTAAAACAAGTTGTTTTACATTCGAAGAAGGCATCTCTTTCGGTTGTTAAAGGCACCTTATTGATAGTAAAACAACTTGTTTTACTTTTAGCGATTATATTCCTTCCATCTTAAAGGCCGATCCCTTGTTGTTACGCTTGCGTTCATAACCCATTTTAGTCAGCCGCTTTCCGAGTTCAATATCCGTTCCTTTCTTAATGGTGAAGGTAGGAAACATCTTCTCGAGCCGTTTCATAATTAGCTGGAGGGGAACAAACGCTGCATCCTTGGAAGTATCTTCAGGCGACAGATAGGTGAGAGCTATCATTTGTTCGTAGTTGCTGACCTGCTGGAATGGTTCGTTCTGCTTGATGATGCGGGCATTATCCTCGTCCTCGAACCAGTAGCGTCGTCCCTGCTGTAGTTCGGCATAGAGCTGACTATAAAGCTTGTCATAGTAGATGATGCCGTCGTTGTCAATCTCTTCAGCATAGACGCAGATGAAACGGCGTGAACCTGTGGGGTCCACCAGCGGGCGGCGGTTGTTGGTGGTGGCGATGAACGAGGCAAAGCGCTGACGTTCTTCCATCGTCTTGCCGTAGGGCGGACGGAATTTTACGTCGTTCTTTGAGAGCAGGTATTTCAGGATGGGCTGGTGTGACTTCGACATGGCATCGAACTCGTCGATGTTGATGAGGGCATACGACGACATGGCGATGAAGATGTCATTGTCGTTCTTCATCGACAGACGGTCATTGAAGTATATCTGCAGGTATCCGGGCAGCAGACGTTTACAGAAAGTGGTCTTACCGCTGCCCTGCGGTCCGATGAGTAGGGGCACGATGGCGTTGCCGTGCTGGCGGTCTTTACCGACCCACTGTGCCACCATCGAGAGCATCCACGTGTGGAAGTCATTTTCCCAATACGGGTTGTCGTTCTTCACACGACGCGCCAACTCGCCCACATAGTCCGTCTTGCCGTTCCATTTGGGCAGGTGCTTGATATAGTCCTCCATCGGATAGTACTTGGGGATGAGGTTTGAGTCGATGTAACGATTCAGGTCCTTGTCCCACGACTCGACGCCCGCCTTCAGGGCCTTGATGGCCATTGTGTTGCGGGCAGCCTGGTCCAGTGGGAAGAAACCATAGCCAACGGCATTCAGACGGTATTCGGGCGTGCCAGTCATCACATTGAGGCGTAACGTGTAGTGTTCCTTCATGTAGGCCTCCGTCTTGTAGGCGAGTAGGGCCGAAGAACGGGTGAACTTCAGGGGGATGGTCTTCAGCGTTTCGCGCAGGTAAGCCGTTCTGAAGATGGTCTCGATGGTTTCCTGATTCTTCACTCCTCCGAGCAGGGGGATGAAGGTACACATGCGGACACACCAAGCCTGGGGCAAGCCCATCTGACGACAACCGTCAGCCAACTGTTCCAGTACGGCATCGGAAAACATCTCATCTTCCCAGATGTCGCGATGAGCTTCGATGGCAACATTGAGACAGTCGTGGAAACGGCGCAGTTGGCTGTCGTGAACAGATAGTCCAGGGATTTCCTCCGGCCAGTTGTAGTCGCTGATAGTTTCCTGCATAGGACGAAACTCTGGCGATTCTTCGGGTTCGGCAGTTACGGTGATGACAATGGCCGCAGGGTTATAGAAGGGGTGCGGGTCGTAACTGGTCATGCAACAGCTCGAGAAAGTGGGGTCTGTCTCTACAAGTGGAGTTCCCAACTGCGAGGAGTAGATATAGTGCAGTTTGCGGAAGGCGTTGAGGAGGGTCGTCTCTGAAGGCTCACCTTTGGAAACAATATACGGACAGACAATGTGGAGTGAGTGACCGTCGTGACCGATAAAGCAGAGTAGGGTATAGGGCTGCTGGGTGGCGAGACGCTTGTATTCCTCGACAGTCGGCAGGTCGCGCAGATTCTCTAATGACAACAGCACGAGAGCGTTGAGGCTTTTGGCTTTCAGCTCCCCGTTCTGTTTTACCCATTCTGCGGCAAAGCACACCTCCTTGTTATAGTCTCGCACATAATGCTGGCGGTAAGTGCCGTCCTTTAACTGCGCCACAAACTCGTCGAGTTCCTCGCGCGTGTACCGCTTTTCATTTTTTCCGTTGTTGATGATTGTTATCTTCATATCCTTGTTGTCGTTTTAATGAGTACAAAGATACAAAAATAATGGCCCAAATGCAAGACTTATATATAAAATCCCCTCATTTTTATATATAAAAGTGTAAGATTATAACTATCTTACACTCATATTAACATTCAGGTTATGAGAGAATTATATGTAAAAGTGTAAGAATCTAAAAAAGTATTATTCTTTCTGCGTCAGTTTCTCCATATCCTGACGGCTGCGGGACTTGGTGACTAACCATACACCTGTGAATACCAGAATGACTGCGAGGGCGTGGGAGGGTTTCAGAATACCAAGGCCTGTCAGGACAGAAACAATGACAGACACGATGGGCAGGACATAGTTATAGACTGACACCACCGTTGGGCGTAGCGTCTTCTGCCCAATCATCGTAAGGATATATCCTATATAGGTGCCAAAGACCACGACATAAGCCGTCTCCCACCATGTTGTAGCAGGTATAGGCCTGCTCACGACATCCTTCACATGGCCGAAGGTAAAGGGGATGATAAGAAGCGAGGCCCAGAAAAACATCCATTTGTTGGTAGTGAAAACGGAATAACGACGTATCAGCGGATTAAATAACGACAGTTAGAGTGCGAACGAGAACTGCGCTGCCAGACAAAGCAGATCGCCTCGGATATCGCCTACCTTGTCAGAAACTGCCGATGCGGAGGTAAGTATCAGAATCAGTGCTCACTGCACCCCATCAGCACACCCAAGGCTTTCTTTCCCGTAATCGGCTCCTTCAGAATCAGGGCCGCGAGAATCATGGCGAAGATTGGCATCGATGTGGTGACGATTGAGGCATTGATGGGCGAGGGTCATGGCTCCACCTTCTGGTTCTGGTTGCCCAATGAGATTGTTAAGAAATAAAAGCAAGACATTTACCCCATCACCACATCGAGTACCATCATCAGGACGAAGCCGACGGCAAAACCGATGGTGCTGAGATTAGAGTGCTGACCCTCGGAGGCTTCAGGGATGAGTTCTTCGACTACGACATAGAACATGGCGCCTGCAGCAAAGGCAAGCATGTAGGGTAGGGCAGGCATGAGCAACGAGGCGAGCAGTAGGACGGCGATGGCTCCAACGGGTTCCACCGCTCCGCTCAGCGAACCGATGATAAACGAGCGCCAACGGCTGTTACCTGCCGCTCGCATCGGCATGGAGATAATGGCTCCTTCGGGAATATTCTGAATGGCGATACCCATGGCAACAGCCAACGCACTGGCAACGGAAATGTTCGTCGCGCCACTGTCAGCTCCTGCAAATACTACACCTACAGCCATTCCTTCAGGGAGGTTGTGGATGGTGACGGCAAGAGCCAGCATCACTGTTTTCGAAAGGTGCGACCTCATACCCTCTGGCTTGTCGGTGCCAATATGCAAGTGTGGTGTCAGTTCATCGATGAACAATAGGAATCCCATACCTAACAGGAAACCTACAGCAGCAGGAAGTACTGCCCATTTCCCACTATTAGCCTCCATCTCCATTGCAGGAATCAGCAGCGACCACACCGATGCCGCCACCATCACACCTGATGCAAAGCCTAATAGCGTCTTTTGTAGCCGCACGGACATCTCGCCCCGCATAAAGAACACGAAGGCTGAGCCGAGCATCGTGCCCAGCAGCGGTATCAGCAGTCCTATGATTAATGTCATCGTCATACTATTCGCCTCTGCTATAGGTATGCACACTTGAGCCTTGTGCGGAGGGGAGGTAGTTGATGCCCCACCAACACATCTGCAGGAGGACGAAGGAGCCGACGAGCATCCAGAAAGCCAAACGCTTGCGAGGGTGTGGTAACAGTCGGTAGTGGATATAGAGGAGATAGGCGAGCCAGGTGATGGCGGCCCACGTCTCCTTAGGATCCCACGACCAGTAGTGTCCCCAAGCCTCTTTGGCCCAGAGTGCACCAAAGAGCATGCCGATGGTGAGGAAGGCGAGGCTGACATAGACGAGGTCGTCGACCTGTTTCCACCAGGCGATGACAACAGCGATGCCAAGCAGGGTGTAGGCGAAGATATAGACAAACACGTGGGGTGCGAACCACGGACTCTGCAGGGCTGGCACCAGTGTCTTGGTGTTGTAACTGTCAAAGAAGAAATAGGCAAACATAGCGGCGCAGGCAGCGAAGAATAAGTACCACCCAAGCGCCTTGTTTGTAGCTGTCCGTAACCTGCGCCACAGCACCATCAGCGTCATGAGCACCGCTCCAGCCAGCATCATATAGAATCCTGCATAGACCCAAGGCAGCCACGGGTCGCTCACCAGTTCGAGTATCGTTATCTGGCTCTGGGCACCCATCTGCGTGTCGTAGCCGTATTGATAGATCTTCCAACCGTCCACCTCGTAGGGCTTGTTCACCTCTACGATGGTCTTGATATTCTTACCCGTCTTGGTCAGTATCTGAATCTCCGAGGCAAAACGCTTGGGACTGCCGTTGTCGTAAGTCTCCATAATGAACCTTTTCAGCTCGATGGCTATCGGCATTTCCTTGACCATTTGCTCCTGAGTCAGCGCCCGCCACTCAGGTTGTCCCACGCTACAAATCATCTTTACGCGCTGCATATCAGCATTGCCGAGGGTGGCAGTGACGAGGGCGATAAAGAGACCCAGGTGATTCAGCAGGAAGGCAAGATTAGAGGTGAGTGGTGAGAGGTGAGTGGTGAGAGAGGATATTCGCTTCAGCGTGATGAGACCCAGGATGACGGTGATATAGACATAGATAAGCACAAACGGCCAGAACGACAGCATATTGTTCAGCCACGTGCCGTCGACCTGCTGCCTAGTCAGGCCCATGATAATCGTCAGCGCTACGGCATACACCATCGCTGGGATGGCTGCTGTATAGGTCGTCATCCATTGGAAGGCATATACTTTCTTTCGCAAGAAGGCCATCGCTGCTAACATCACCAAGAAGCCTGCCAGCACGATGCCGTTGATAGGCCACGCAAACGCATCCCACACCACAGTCCCGACGCTCAGTTGCAGCATCAGTCCTGCAAAGATAAGGCCTCCTCCTATGAGGAAGCCTTCTTTCATATTCCAAGGTTTATTCCACATATCCAAAGAAATTTGCTGCAAAGATACAACAAAAATCTTAGATTTCACTCAATTTCCCGTTTTTCTTGACCTTTTCAATCCTATTCTCTAGAAACTTTTTCATATATGCAAAATCAATTATCGTGGCGACAGGTACGGAGTATCGGTCAGTCCGCCGTAGCTGTCTGCGGCCCTCTCCAAAGCGTCCTCGGTGGTATATTGCTCATACAACGTGCAGCGGGTGACGACGCCCTGCGAAGAACAGCGGTTGTCAACTGCCTTTCTTCTTCATCGTTCTATTCTCCTATCTTTAGTTCAACATATACATCTATTATAGTTCTCTCATATACTTCTCATATCATCCTCCATCACTTCTCATATCATCCTCCATCACTTCTTATATCGCCCTCCAGTCTACCCAAACCTTAGCCTCGGTCTTGCTTCGATGCTCCTCCCATCCTTGTCCACTATTTGCTCACTATGTGTTCGGTACTTGTTCGGTCTTATACCGAACATATACCGGACAAGTACCGGACATCTACCGAACATGAATGGGAGCTGCTCCCTTGCAGCATCCTTGTTATATTGGGGCTACTTACTGGGTATATTGGAGCTATTTCTGAGGTGGATATGAGATGTTCCTTTGATAGATATGAGATTGTCCGTATTTAAGCCTTGGCTTTCACTTTGCAAAAATACAAAAAAAACTTAGATAAATATATATAAGTTTCGCATGTTTTACAAGCTCAACTTTTAGAGGTGAGAGGTGAGTGGTGAGAGGTGAGAGATTACTTCTACCACTCCCTTTCCACCCATATTCAAGCTTTTCCCTTGAACGTATATCCGATACCCTCGACCGCTGTCCGGATGGTTTCTTCCGTAGCAGGGCCTTTGATGGTGAGGGTGTTGGCAGAGGCACTGGCCTTGGCTTTCTCTACGCCAGGCAGATTCTCGACGGCACGGACTACGGCTGCCTCGCAATGGCTGCAATGCATGTCCTCGACACGGTAAACGGTCACATCGGGGTCTAAGGGCTTTTGGGCGGTAAACTTGCTGAAAAACTTCATCATAAGAGCAAATATAATTAATAATGTTAATACTGTGGCGCAAACAATTTTAAACGGACTGGGTAGGGCGGATGTGCTCATGCAGCAAGCATCCTGAGCGGCAATAGTGAAGTCCCAGCCCGTAGCATTGAGTAGCAGACCGAATAGAACTGCGAAACCAACAATGGTCATCAGATAAATCGATGTAAAGCGACGCCCCATCGACTTATGAACCACGAGGATAGAGGCGAGATTTACCGCAGGCCCGGCCATCAACATCACTAATGCCGCACCTGGCGAGAGTCCTTTCATCATCAGGGCTGCTGCCACGGGGATGCTACCTGTCGAGCAGATATACATCGGCACAGCGATGACCAGTATCACCAGCATCTGTAGCAACGGCTGACTGCCGAAGGAGAGGAAAAACTCATCAGGCACAGCCACCTGAATCAATGCCGCCACAACAAGTCCGATGAGCAGTCGCAGGCCGATGTCGCGAAGCATATCATAATAGGCATACTTCAGCACGCGCCAAATCCTGTTTCCGCTGTCTACTTGGCATGAAGCGGACACATCCTCCTTCACGTCATCCTCACGAACCAAACGGTTTATCAACAATCCTCCACAGACGCCCGTGACAAGTGCTGCCATAGGACGGATAATGGCAAAGCCCAGACCCATCAGCGAGAACGTAGCCAAGATGGAGTCGATGCCCGTCTGTGGTGTGGCAATGAGAAACGAGGCAATGGCTCCCTTCGACGCCTTCTCGTTCCTTAGTCCTATAGCGGTGGGGATGACTCCACATGAACACAGCGGCAAGGGCACACCCAGCAGCGCCGCCCAAACAACGGACAGCTTATTGTTACGCGAAAGATAGTTGGCATAGAACTTCTGCGGCACGAATACGTGCAGCACTCCCGCGATGAAGAATCCCAACAGCAGGTAGGGAGCCATCTCGCAGACCACGTTCAGGAGCGATGTAAAAAAAATCTGTATGTCCATCGGCTGCAAAGGTACGAAGAATATTTCGCAACTTGGTTGCAAAGAAGCAAAATTATACCTGTGATTACAATTCAGGAGAGATGGCGGCGATCCAAGCTTCGATGCGAGTGTCGGTTTTGTCATCCTCGTTGATGTCGTCGAGGGGCAAGCCGACGAATTTTCCGTCAATGACAGCCTCAGAGTCGTCGAAGGTGTAGCCGTCGGTCTCTACGCTGCCAATGAACTTGGCGCCACTATTCTTAATGCCGTTGTAGAGTTCGCCCATGCCACCTACGAACGTGTCACTATATGATGAGCAGTCGCCGCAGCCAAAGAGGGCGATGGTCTTGCCACTGAGGTCGGCACCTTGGAGCGTCTTCAGTCCGTCGTACCAGTCATCCTGCAATTCTCCTGCGCCCCATGTCGAGGTGCCGAGAATCAGGTTCTGATTAGCGGCTACGATGTCGGCAGTCAAGTCCTGTACGTTTAGGGCCTTGCAGCCCAGTTTCGAGGCAATCTTCTCTGCGATAGCCTCACATGTTCCTGTCGAGGAACCATAGATTACAATTGTTGCGTTCATCTTGTTAATTTACTATTTGACAATTTACTATTTACAATTTATTTTTCAATTTCTGTTGATGCATTTGCCGTCGCATTTACGTTTGCAGTACCGTTCGCACTGTGCGCAGATGTCGTAGCCGAGCATGGCACCGAGGATGAAGTCCTCTTCGGGCGTGAGTTCGTTTAGTGGACGGGTGACGATGAGTCGGATAGCCTCCAGACATTCGCGCCGTCCGAAGTACACGTTCAGGTTCTGCTGTCCTGCAGGTTGTAGCAGATAGGGAATACCCTGACTCTCCAGTCGATTAATGGTTTGCTCACTATACTTCTTATTACAGGTGAACAGCACCATGTGGCGTACACCTTTATGCAGCTCGTAGATGTGGTTCATCAAAACCTTAAGTTCTGTGGGAATCGCTGTTGTCGTTCTCATTTTTATTGCCTTTGATTTCGACTGCAAAGGTACGGCAATAAAATAAGGTGCGCAATACCTAAAAACGAGTGTTTTAAGCATTGCGCACCAGCAAAGTCCTGCAAAAGCAGGTTAATCAAAAGTAGGTATTACTCACTGTAATCAAATCTTGGAAAGAATTACCAATTTTACGGAAATACAATTTCCATTGTTGTTTTCTGCACTTTCATGCCCATGTTCCTATAGAAGTTTATAGCGGCATCGTTGCCGTCCCATACATTCAGGGTGATATTATTACATCCAATTGACTGGGCGTAATCGCGCACGTATTCATACAAAGCCTTGCCAACATGTTTGCCGCGAGCCTTCTCATCCACGCAGATGTCATCAATATACAAAGTCTTGATGTCCTGCAGCAACTTATCACCCTTTACTTCGGTTATCATGCAGAAAGCATGTCCTAATACTTTTCCGTCTTCATAAACAAAGATAGGTTTGCTATCATCGCCAATCAGAGCCTCCAATTCCTGCTCGTTATACTTGGTAGTGTAGGGTTTAAACAAGTCAGGGCGCAGCACATGATGCACCATGTTTACCTGATGCAGCAGCTCGATGATACTTGGTATATCTCTTTTCTCAGCTTTTCTAATCATAATAGTCAATAATCTGGTCTATCATATCACAAATCTTATTAAAATCACTGGCAAAAGTACGCAAAAATGACGAGATTTTACTATATTTGCAATCACAATTAACAAATGTTGTTTTAATATAACGGTGACGAATAAATCCCAAGGCATGATGACAATGCTTTGGGATTTGTGATTATTTAGGAAATTCATTTTATAAGATGAAGCATCTTTTAATCTTTAGTGTCCCCATGGACCGCCTCCAGGGCCGCCAGGGAATCCACCGCCACCGCCTGTATAGGATGTTAGGCTGACTGACGAACCGCCGCTCACCGTGGCGTCGGTAGCTCCGTAGCCGTCAAAGACAGTAGTGCCATTGCTCTTCGATACACTGTAGAGCGAGCTGCCTCCTGATACAATCCAGGTACCTGAGGCCGGAACCTTGAAGGCAAAGGCTGTTCCGCTCTGTGTGAACGAGTACCAGTTGCTGGTGCTGAGTGATGCCGTATAGCACGACTGCGTCAGCGACGATCCGTTTTCGAGCGACGGATAGGCATATACTGTTCCGCTCTGTACGTAGAGTTTGTAGCCGCCCTCGGTGTTGGCGTCGATGGCCACCTCGGGACTGCTTTTGGTGGTATATGCAAATACCGTAGCCCCCTTGATGTACAGGTTGCCATTGGAGTCGATGGCATCGTTGCCGGTAGAGTAGGCCCCCACATAGCCGCCTGAAAGCGTCATCGTGCTGGCTGAGTTGATGGCATCGTCAGAGGAATAGGCATAGATGACGCCGCCCGTCACGTCGAGCGTACTCTTGGTCTCTACGGCTTCGTGGTAGCTGGCCTTAGCGTAGGTTGTGCCGCCGCTGATGACCATGGCCCCGTCGGCCTTGATAGCCTTTGGTGATGTCTTCAGCGCATCAGCCAGACGCTCGGTGGTACTCGAGCTGGTCGTGGTGCGGATAGTGGTGTTGCTGGTGCTTTGGCAGTAGGCTATCTGTCCGGTGGTGATGGCTGAGGTAACGCCACCGCTAATGGTCAGCTTACCGTCCACGCTGATGGCTTTGCCACCTGCCCCCGTGCTGCTTAGCGTCAGTGTGCCGCCGCTGATAGTCATGTTACCGTCGGCACTCATCGCTGCACAGGCCTTCACCTCACTGTCGTCGCTGTCCCAGGCAGCACTACCCTTGGTGGTGATGGTGTAGGTGCCGTCGCTAATCGTCATGTCGCCATCGGCCTTGATACCCTTCGAGGCTGCTGCCGTGGTGGTTATAGTC
>Ga0310695_10006321_pt1 | contig 19680 bp, 42 predicted proteins | sample RumenRJG_04DNA_FD_203882 | JGI IMG/M metagenome (GOLD analysis project Ga0310695, IMG submission 203882) | Bovine rumen microbial communities from Lethbridge, Alberta, Canada - RJG_04 (v2) (version 2) | ecosystem: Host-associated > Mammals > Digestive system > Stomach > Rumen | place: Canada...
CCACGTGTTTAGCAGGCACCCACTGGCCAGTCTCTTCGTTTATTTTGGTATAGTTAAAGCGAATTAAATCATCATCGCTCATTACAGTTACGGCAAACGCATTGCAAAGACTGAGAACAATCGGTAAATGGTTGCGTTTAAGCTGTTTACGGGAAATGAGCAGTTTACAAGTTTCCTGCCATTGGTCTTTTGCAACGTCATTGATTAGAGAACCGTCTTTAGCTTTTGGAACTTTACCGACAATCAATTCATTTGAAAACGGATCAACTAAATCTGTACGAGGTCTGCCACCTTGATTTGTTGATGTTGCTTTTATCCGGACTCTCTTTTTATCTGTCGTTGCCATAAACTCACCTCGAATAAGCAAACAAATAAACTAACTACTTTGTTTAAATTTTGGTCATTGTTAGCTTATTTTTTTTAATTGCTCAAAATTTGTACAGCGTAAACTATGTTAAATGACTTGCAATTTGCAACTTTTTACTAAATATTATGTTAAAAAATCCGCATTTTGCAAGGGTTTTGGGTGCATATTGCATATTTTTTGTACGATTGAGTTTGACCAATCATTTTTTCGGAGTTGGGGTTTCGGTCTCGACGGTCTGACTGCTCATTTTTTGACCTTCCCCCTACCATGTTGGCATGATGTTTGCATTGATTGATTTGGTATAAATTTTGCATATAAAAGATTGATAAAAAGCTGCCAAAATAAGCAACTGTGGCACACTTATTGCATATGATTGAGTTGATGGATTGATCCTTAACAATTCGGGATCACTTCACATCATAAGACTGGAGACAATGAACAGTAGGACAGCCGGACCAACAGCCGACCGGATAACAACAGATAGATTTTTTGAGACAATAAAAAACCCCGAAGCATTTTCGGGGTTCTTAAAAAATTGATATTCAATTAAAATCTTCTATCTAACATAAACTGAAGCATAAACATTCCAATACAAACCGCTATAAAACTCCATACAATTAAGGTTGTTGAACGTTGCCACGGTTTAAACAATAGATAGATTAAACAAATAACGTAAATCATACTAATCTTTCAACTCAAAAATTGTGTTAAAACTTTGTAGATTATTCATATCACAAACCGATCCCCAGTAGTAAACTTGACCTGTTCTATATGTCGATACTTTGTAACCCGCATACTTATAAGTTCTTACAAGTTCATAAATTCCAACATTATCAACTTTCTTATGGTTTACATAGCAGTTATTCTGTAGTGATTTAGTTATCGTAATGATATTGTTATATCTATCTTTTAATATAATTCTTTTCATAGCTTTTTACTCCTTAACAAATTACTCCGAAATACACATTAATAACACGCTGTTGTCATTATCATGTATAGTAATACTTGTAGTTCTTCCAGATAATGTACTCAGTGTTTTGATGCTTGCTTTTTTGAATATCTTTTTGAACAGCTTTAAATAATAAGCATCAACCGTGAATTTTTTTAAGGCACCGTTAAACAATTCGTGCTTAAATTCTTTTACATTGTATTTGAATGTGTTGTCATATACAGATATTAAACCATCGCAATATCTTATAAATTCTTGCATACGACTATTAGATAATTTTAGATCCGTTATTTCAGTTAAGTCATAAATAATACCATCGTCACATAGATCTAATGGTTTACTTATATTCCTTAACATATTGATATTTTTATCTAAACATTCCAACTCTTTATATTGAATAACTACCCAATGTTTAGAGTCAATTTTCCCCGATATTTGAACAATATTGTCTTCTTTACCGATCCAAAAAATTTGTTTAAAAAGATTATAAATCCGTGCAGGGATACCTACTTTTGAATTTTTATCAATGTGTAGATCAGTTTTCAATAAATAACGAGCGTCAGTAGTCCATAAGCACCCGTCAAATATGTACGCATTATTTACGATTGAAGCGCGGTTGTTTGGATCTGTTCCGATTTTAATTTGTGGCAGATTGACATTTTCACAAATAAGCTGATCGGCATGACAATTTATAAAAACATCATTGTTAGATTTAGTTTCTTTTAGTAATCCCTTAATTAAAGAATTAAAATCATAATTTTTGTCATTAGATAACAGTTTGAATGTTTCTTCAATTTCAAATCCTGCTAATTTAATTTGTACGTTCTCACTTCGTAAATAGATAGCGTTATTATCACTGTGCCATACAGTAGCATCCACATTTAATACGTTTTTAAATTTTTTCAATAAATTGATCATAATTTTTATCCTTTGTTAGTTAGTTAGTTATTCAATCGGGGGTATTACCCCCTTTAATGGTTGTTAGTTAGTTAGTTAAATTAGAACAGGTCGCCTAATTTTACATTCTGTAAATAATCGCTCAATCCGTCGTTAGTTTGTGGATATTGTGAAGCCTTGTAGTTCTCCACAATATCACTAACAAGATACTTAACTTGATCTGTTACGTTGTCATACCCATCATGTGACAAACTTTGCTTAATTTCATACTCTAGATCGCTTTCTATTGAGTCGTAGTACATTGTCTCATTATCGGACGGATCTATGTCTTCAGGATCGATTTCATAATCACCGCTAAAATTGTTTAACACGTATCTCACAATATCGCCAAAAAATTCACTGTCCCACTTTCCGATCCAATTTGCTAACATTGCCGGATCTTCATCAAAATAATTATCTATGGTTGTTTCGTTGATAATTCCATCTTCTTGCAACTCTTCAAATATACATTCAAGTTGATCAAGTTCGTCATTATTAAAGCACTTTCCCCATTCTGTAGCATTACGACCGCATAAACCGCTATTTATATACTTTGCTAAACTCATTTCAATTACAATTCTCATAATTTTACCCCTTTAATTTTCCCAAAAATGCCAGTATGAACCATCGTAATATTGCCAGTCTTCATTAATTCGGCAGTCTTCTCCATATCGCGAAAAATCAAAATAGTTTTCAAAATCAATATCACTATCTATATGTTCTAAATCGCTAAATATTCCGCGCTCATAAGCAAGGGCAATGCCTAGATCCTGCTCGTTAAAACAGTCATTAATCTGTATATAATTTTGATCTTCTACACATTCGCACGCTGATTTAATTTCCGGACTATCTACACATTTATAGTAAACGTGCAATAATTCTAACTGTTCAACAAATTGATCTTCTGTTTTACCATCAGCTAAATTATTTAAATTTTCGATAATGTCAAAAATGTAATCATTATGCAGGTAGTCATGTATAACAGTAGATACAAGATCATTTTTGCAGGTTACATCACACACAATAGGATCATAATTGAAAAACTGTTTGAAAAAATCCGCTTTTTTTGGATCGTAAATTTCGCTGATTGAATAGCTGTAATAATGTTCGTTATCTGTAAAGTGGATCGTTACATCCAATAGGTTTGTATTTAATTTCATAATTGCACCTTATTTGTTAGTTAATTGTTAGTTTGTTGTTTGGTTTTTAAGGTTTTTTCCTTAACCTTTGTATATAATTATACTCAAATTCTTTTTAAATACAAGTATTTTTAAAACTTTTTTATATTATTTGTGATTTTAATCACATTTAAAACTATCAATAATATCTTTTGTTTGTTTTCTGTCTTGTTTCATAAAATCATTGTAGATCTGTTCGGCTTTTTTATTATCTACAATAACAATATGGTTCCCCGCTCTACCACCGCGCGGTGCATTGTTATCAATACGGTATTCGATCCCCAATTTGTCAAGAAACTTTTGGAACTTTCCATAGTGATAATTATAGAAACTTTTATAATACCCATGATAATAGTCTCCAATAAATTCGTAATAAGTGCCGTTTGATTTCAATTTAAGTATATAGCTATATATTGAATTACGAGCCTTTAGCGTGCCATCTTTGCAGTACTGGTTAGTGAATAATTTTTTAAAATCAATCATTTTTCACCCCCACAATTATTTGATATTTTCAATCATATTTATAACGAACCTTGTAACCAAAACAGCCGGATATGTAGCATTAAGCCAATTAATCAGCCCATCTGTATAGTCTTTTTTATACCAGTAACGGTTTTTTGCGTACTGTTTTCTATCAATTAGATCAATGATAACTTTGTTGTAAAATTCTACTGAATAGCGTTTATTATCATTGTTCCGCCACATTTCAGCCATCTTATAAATATCTTGTAATTTCATAATTGTTTACCTCTTTATATAAGTTGATGTTTTTGTTTTGTCTTTACTATGTATTATAGCTAAATATATCCATATTACAACTAATTTTTAAAAATATCTTATATTATGTGACATACATCACAATAATAATTGTATATAATTATTTGTGTGATATGTATCACATTTTTATATCTATATTTAAAAATTACTTGCTTTTTATATAAAGATAACTATAATAATAAACAAAGGGACGCGAAAAGCGTTTAATTTAACTAACTATATGAGGAAACCAAAAATGTTAAAAGTTACACTGAAAAAATTTGAAGCAAATTTAATTGAGCATCGCATTACACTTACCAATTACGCAAATCATATACTGTACTACTACGAAAAAAGCGAGAAGGACAATATCATTACAAGTGAAAAAACAACCTTATCACATAGTACAGAAAATACAGCTAGACTTTGTGATCTAATCAATAGATTAATTACTTTGGACGGATATCAAATTGAGGGCATTACTGAATAAGGAGCCACCGACCCGACCGCCTGCCGGATTGAGTTCAGTCCGGTTTATGGGTGAGTCGGCAGGATTGTGAGACTTGTCTCATGATCAAGCAATGGCAAGTTGCTATTTGCTATTTGCAATCTGCTATTAGCTATTGCTATATGCTATTAGGATTGCTATTAGCCTTGCTATTATGCTATTGCTATTTGCTATTCTATTAGCTTGCTATTAAGCCTATTTGCTATTGTTCTATTGTGCTATTGATTGCTATTGCTATAAGGAAAATGTTATTGTGAACGAATTAAAAGAATATTTACGAACCAACAAAATTAAAAACAGCACTCTTGCCGCTGAGATGGGTGTTACACACGTTACAATGTGCAATGCTATTGCAGAAAAAGCAGAGTTTAGAGCCGGAAATTTAAAAATTTTGCTCGATTACGGAATGCCGTTTGAAATTATCCGTGATCGAATGAAACGACTGTATGACGAAAAGCGGATTGCAGAAAAGTACGGGAACGCTGAAACTGAAATTGAAACTGAATCTGAAATTGAAGCTGAATTTGAAGCTGATACTGAAACATGGGATTGACGGAAAATTGGGAAACCGACAATCCCAGTACAGAGGTAACAAGTACAACACCAAACGTAAACAAAACTTATTATCCACCAACGAAAAAAGACTGTCAACAAGTAACAGTCTTTGTAGCAATCTTTTCATCTTTCTTTTCTTATTGTGAATCATTTTTAGCTGAATTGCAAGCATGAAAATATACCTCCTCATCCTCTAATACCCTTTTCCGCCAAAAGTTTTTTATACCCCCTATCCTTTTATACCCCCTATCCTATAGACTTTTTCATACCCCTATCCTTTTCATACCCCCTACCCTTATAGATTAATTACCCACCCCCTAAAACGAGGAAACCCCATACACCAAAACGGCATACGGGGTTTAACAACCAACTATCAAAGAGTTAACCAATAAGGCAAAATCTATGAACACTGATATAATAACATATTTTAAAATCTATGCAACTATTTTTCTTCCCACGTTTTCTTTTTGTGACATTCCTTACATAATAATTGCAGATTATCTAAATCATCGGTTCCACCTTTAGCTTTACTTTTGATATGGTCAACGTCGCTTCCGGCAGTCACAAAACCCAACCTTAAACACTCTTCACATAAACCTTTTGCCCGTTTAATTACACGCTCTCTAATCTTTCGCCACAAATACCCGTATCCTCTCTGACTTGCGGATTTACCGTTCTGAGATACCGCCCACCCCGTCTTAAACTTATCGTAACAATCATCGCACAAACAGCACTTGTTATGTGTTAATGTTCCACACTTCCGGCAGATTCTACACGTTGTTACTTGTATTCCCCTCATTATCAATTAACCTCTGCAAATACCATTTAGCTTTGTTTAAATCCTCAATCCCGTTTTTATGTTTATATCGCCACAAATATTTAATTATATTGCCGTATAAAAACCCCTCTACACCTTGCAGATTATTTGCGTTACACAATTCCGTTAAAACATCTATGCATTCATATTTACCGAACGTATAATGATTTGGTTTGTTTACATTGTCAGTCATCGTTTTTAAAATCCTCTATCAGTGTTTTTATCAGTTGTAAGAATACAATAGTAATTGCTACCATTCCTAAAAACCCTATCCAAGACAACGACACAAACAAAAACCAATAAGCTATATCATTCATTAATGAATTAACGGTCATTTATCACCTACCTTACAAGCCTTTAGTAATGCTACATATTTTTCAAACATCAAGTCCGCTTCTCCGGCGATAACCAAACTTGCTTCAATCTTTCTCTGTAATTCGGCTTCTGTGTAACATCGAATACCGGACTGACTTTTGGCTTTTCCGGACACTGACTTATCGGTTTTACCACTGTTTGACACGCATTTAACAGTAATGGTATCACGCAAATTGTTAAGGTCGATAATATCTTTCTCATGTTCATTCTGCATTACCTCGATTTTTTTCAGATAATCTGCAACGATTCTATCCTGCTCTTCCTTTAACCGCCTTTCTGTTTCGATAATCCGGTTGTTGTTTTCAATCATTGCCCCCTGCAATTTAAAGGTTAAATCCCTCTCACATGCTGAATAACCTTTGTAGTAGGCAATCGTAATGCAGAACCCGATAAACAAAAGAAAACTAAACGCTCTCGTTACCGGATTGTTCAGAATGTTCAGTAGATTCATAACTGTTAAACTCCCAACCGTCTGATTGAATCATCGCCATTAATAAGCGGTATTTGTCGTTACTCTCTTCAAAATCATCAACTATCTGACCATCTTTTAGATATACCTTTTCAACATCATACTGGGAACGCTCAAACCTAACCGCCCATCCTTTGAACGTCTTGTTTGAATAAAAGTAAAACCCGTACCCATCTTTGTGAGCAACCTCGACAAACGCATCATTCAATCTCATTTCCACATCCTTATGAGTAAATAGATTTCAATAATAAAAATTACCAACGCTATGAAACTTATAACGTGTGGTAATGAACAATTATCTATCATTCTTAATAAATCTTTTAATTATCTGTTGTTTGGTATATTCGATATTTTCCCGTGAAAAATAATAATTTGGTTTCTTGTCAATCATACTAATCATATTGTCTAGAACCTCAATTACATGGTCTTTCGGCAAATCGTGAACAATCATAAACTGAGCAATCTCTTTGACTGCTATCACATTTTCAAACGGTGTATATCTCATATTAACCTCTAACTGTTCGACTTTTCCGAACTGTTGCATTTTTTACAATAGTTGAACTTGTCAGTTTTTCCGACAAGTTCATTTTTTATTTCGACAGTAATTACAAGTTTCCAAAAATCGCTTGTAGGCTATTTTCTCGCCTTGCTTGCAACCGAGTTTATACATCAATATTTGGAAAAATAGCACAATGCAGATTAGAGCAACAGCATCACACATTTATTCGCCTTCCTTGAAATACACCCAACTATGCAATTTACCGCCTATGTTTTCAGTTATAACCTTGTAAATCTCACAGTCGGAATATCTATCAACAGTTTTATCCCACCGTTCTTTGCTCATTTCACTTCTGACAAGTTTCTTCATGAACTCATCGCCTTGATAGTCAGTCTGAACGAAATAAACGACTTCGGGTTGTTTATTATTCCAATTTTTAAGAGTTATCATTTGGTATTATTCCCTTTTTCTGTTTACGTAAACATAACATGTATAAGTAAACCTATGAATAAGCAAAGAAAAAGTAAATTAGGAAACTCAATATACATATTACTCCTCTTGTTGTGATATTTTTATTGCATAAAACATACAATCTTCACTTTTTACTATATAGAAATATTCATTATTAATTTTAATAGTAGTATTACTAGAAATAGCATTACCACTATACATACCTAAATATATATTAGATTCTACATTAGAAAGTGGAGCATACAGTTTCCTAATACATACTTGACTGAGTTCTAGCTTAGGGAATAAACCAAATAATTGATGAATAGGTATACTCTTTGGAGTAGTATATCCTAAGCTAATTTTTTTTATAACATTTTCATAAGTATTCGCAGAGTTAACAATTACATAATAATTTATTAAATGCCATTGAAATATAGTCTTTGGAGAAAAGTCAGATATATCTCGAATAAATTCATTAGGATATCGGGCTAAGTCAAAAGTATTATATTTCCTAGACCATGTATAATAACTATTATCACCACTTTTATTAGAACTTTCTTGATTAGCTGAACCATCTTCTAAAAGCCAAGGAGTTTCGTCTTTATAAGTCTCTTTTAAATACCATAAAGTATAGTAATTAGCATTAAACATTAATAAACAATCGGCTTGTTTGTCATAAATAATTGAATATTCTGTAGTAGGTGTGGAAGGAGTAGCAAACTTTAACATAATATAATTATCTTCTGTAAGATAAGTCACTTCTACAGAATAATCAGATAAAGTGCATGGAACATTATTACCTAAAGTATATTTACCACATCTACAATTTATAGCTATAAGACTATTACAATAAGAATTTGCAGTATATTTAGTCATTACATCTGTATTAATTCTAGGTGTTTCAGATATAAATAAATTTAATATATTATTCTCTGAAATACTTACACCAATACAATAAGTATTATTTTCTAATCCTATAAGTGATACACCGTACATAGTTTCTTTTGTCGCAGAACCAAAGTAAGTATCTTTTACTTCAGGATCTGTACCGGAATAATTAGCTAATACATTCCAATTAAATATTGAAGCTATTTTATTAGCTACTTGCTGAGTAAAATTTCTATAATTATTTTCTTCTAAATCTGGGTCTATATTAGTTAAAGTTATACTTTCTTTAGTAATATTAATCATTACTTACCTCTTCATAATTACCTAAGTTAGTTTCTGTGGAATTAACTAAAGAATAAGGTTCACCAATAAATAATGTATTAGTACTAGGAGATATACCTGCAATTAAAGCATCTACCTCTGCTTTAGTGTAATAATTTGATACATCAGGAATTATGGGTTTATCTGTTAAATCATTATAACTATGTGTATGACCTACTTCTGATTTACTTAATAACTGTGCCGCTATATAGTTCTTAATATTAGCCCATATCTCAGCTACACCGGAACCGTCAGTATATTTTTTCTGTGCCATAAGCTACACCATTAATGAGTCAATTTCAGCATTTGTCAGAGCCACCAAATCTGCGGAATCCTGCTTTGCGTTCAACTGTGTTTGAATTGAACTTGTAACACCGGAAACATAACCCAATTCTGTTGCGGTCACACTTGAAACATCAATCGCCCCGTTTGCATCGGTTACAACCGCTCTTGAAGCAGTTCCCAGTTTACCATCATTTGTGATGTTACCATGTACATGGGTAGAACTAGCTTTACCTGCTAAAAGTGTATCGGTTTCCGTTTTGGTATAGTAATCACTAAGGTCTATTTGAGCCTGCCCTACAACTGGTTGTTTCCAACCATAAGTAGGTGGAGTAGTTGTATCATCTACAATTTCCCAAATATATCCGTCTAATTTAGTAGGGTCATTAGAACTAGGCACTAAATACATAATACCTTCTTGTTGTCCGGTCTGTGGCAATGCGGATACGACAGTGAAAACATCTTGCTTGTATTGAGCAAATGCTGACTGAATAAGTGTATTTATTTGTGTTTCAGTTAAAACGTAAGTATCATGGAAATACTTTAAGCCTGCACCATCTAAGTATTTAGTAGTCATAAAAACCTCTCTATGAATTAATAATTGCGTCAATCTCTTGCGGTGTCAATGCCTCAACACCCAATTCTTCCAATGTTTTATCTCCGATTAGTTCCACACCCTCGATTGATGGCTTATTCGCTAAATCGTTATAATCGTTTGTTCCACCCGTCGATATTTCAATGTCAGTATCAATCTCACCGTCTGACGTTTGAATGTCGGTGTCAATACTGCTCTCATTGTCAATTTCAATATCAATATCAATCATCGCTTACCCTCTCATCAGTAACCGAAAATTGAATTGTTAAAAACTTTGTTTTCTTTTTAGTTTCGTCATTCCGGTAAATGGCAAGATACCCGTTTTCTAGTTTTGTCGGGGTAAGTGAATAGGTCTGTTCTCTAGTGAGAGTGATAGGCAGAATCTTTGTATTTAATACATCTGATTCATAGCGGATTTGTAGTTTTTGAATTTGCAGAATTGCATAGCATTCTGAAAAATCATAGGTACTCAATTCGTGAGTTGTACGATCTATGATCCTTATATTGCATGTATCGTCTAGGTATGGGTAATAATCACCCCGTATGATTTGTAATACTTTTGCCATTTAATTTTTCCCCTTTTAGATAAATACAGATACTAATCACGGAACAATCGACAATGTTTTGTAAACTCAAATTGTTTGTAAAAATCCTTTTGATTAACTCACCTTTTAAGTTTTCAATCGTCACATTCTCATTCATGACAGCATCTATATTTGTACTGATTGCTTCCAAAATATCTTGTTTGTTCATTTCATAGTTCGCCACATTTTCAAACATACTGTAGCTATATGATAGAGTTCTTTTTTGCTTTTGGTTTTCATAAACTCCCCGACTTCCATCTGCAAAATGTCAGTCATGTTTGAGTATTTTTTCCATGTCTCCGGAGGGTTATCATCAACCTTTGCACACTCTGTCATAAATTCTTTGTCGGGATCATTCTCAAAATCGTAACCCTCATCTTTATGATGTTTGATTTCATAAATTATCTGCATATCTACCCACCTTAAAAAAGGGTGGAAACCACCCTTAAAACATGAGGAAAAATATTATGATCTAGAAAATTAAGCCGTTGTTGTAGGTTTCAATCCTGCGATTGCCTGCGCTAACTGATTGAACTGAGTCAACAATAAACCATTCTGTTTTAATACTGCATTTTCTGCCTTTTCGTCAGCTAACTTGCCTGCGACTGAATACCGGACAACTGATTTGCAAGATAAGTGTTATTGTTACCCCCAAACCCCCCGTTACCATTCCACGAATTACCGAGCCATGAACCGAATAAACCGCCCACTCCTGCGCCTAATGCTGTACCAGTTCCGCCCACACCATCTACGATAGTTCTAGTTACTTCGTCTGCCATAATGCACTCTCCCTTTTCTATTTGACAAATAAATCTGCTTCATTCTTACGACGTTTGATCAATCCATTTGAAACGGTCAATACTCCGTTAATTCTGACTTTATTCCACCATGAAAAATATTTGGGGAAATTTTCTTTAGGTTCCCGATTGATCAATGCTCTGCATACTGATGATGATTGAAAATTATCGAATCCCACATTGAAAACGAAAGAACATAGAGCGTCATACTGATTTTGATTGAGTTCGATTTTATGTTTTTCAATAAATCTGTTTAACGGTTTTTCGCATATCTCGTTTACATCATCATCAAAAAATTTTTGCGCCTGCTCAACTGTGATCTTATCTCCCATTTTGACATTACGGATATGACCCCAACCGATGGTAGGAATCCCCTTTTGATCACGGTAAGCGTTTAACCGCAACTGTTCTTCATTTTTAATGAGTTTTTGACCGTTTTCACTGATTTTCATTGTTGACCCCCTTTTGGAAATGAGCCAATATAATCTCTTTGATTTTTTCGGTCCCTAGATAACCTACTGCTGAACCTATAGCGACTGCTACATTTTCGGGGATTGAGTAAACTGCTTGAATACCGTAAAAAATACCTACGGTCATAATTGAACATAAAAACGAGTCTAAAACTTTGTCAACTAGACTGTTTGATTTCCTCCAAACTCTGATCATTGACGTTATAAAAGCAAGACAACCGCCACAAAACACTTGATGATCGTTTATAAATTTTTCGATTAAATCAAACATAAAAAACTCCGACTGTTAACCTTAATTGTATGATTCAATTACTCGGTTGCAAGTCAGAGTGTAGGCAAATACGCACTGATAAAGAAAATTATTTAGCTATATTTAACTATTGCGTTATCCTTAAAATAAACATGATAATACAATTCATTTTCGATGTTTAAAATCTCAATCATGTAAAAGTTGCGCTCTGCATATTTGTTAATTATTTCAACGCATTCCTGCTCTGTTGTTTCGTCTCTTACAATCTCGTCTTCAACCCTAGAATTATTGCATACATCTAATTCAATAAACCTTACTCTTTTAGGTTTGATTTGCATCCAGTCATTAATTGTTATCATGTTCACCTCCAATATACAATCCGGCTAAAAAGTTTGATAGGGTTTTGAGGTTCATGTTAATTACCTCTTAAAAAGTCTACGCATTTCAGCTTTGTTTTTCCAATATTTTACCCGTTCCTCATTTTCAGTTCCAAACATCTCCCATTTATTAGAATCAACACTAAACCACTCATAATTATCAAACAGTTCTTTTAAATTTTTTTTAAAATTTGCAAATATTACAGTCATGTAACAATTAACTATTTCATAACCCAAATAAACGGTATGATACTCAAACTTTTTGTTGTCTTTTGGTCTAATAATTATAGGTTTTAACTGTTCGAAAAGATTATAAAATTCTTCAAACGTATAAGGTCGGTAATAATTCGGATCTGTTATATACTCATAATCGTGTTCTATAGGTTCTTTTTCAAAACTTGAAAATATATTAAATTCTTCCTTTGTTTCCTCTTCGACAAATTCAATAGGTAAACAATATTTAAATTCTTTCCCATCTATCTCTCTTACAAAACTAGAATGATTTAAATATTGATTAACATTCCTTAACACACCCTTAGAACAACCCGATAAATCATTAAACAACAAAAAATCATCACAAAAATAACATTCTACACCTATATATTTATCCACAAATTCAGTGTTATCAAAAGGTGTAAATATCTTAGACTTATCTTTTATTTTTGGATCTAAATTCATTTTTCCCCCTTAAATTTAGGTATTAAAGCAATTCCCGTAAGATGTATATCCACAATCTCACCATTTTTGATTTTAAACGTACCCTCACACTCTTGGGAATACCCGATCAAACGGTTGCTGTAATCTTTGAGTTCATTTATAAAATCATCCGGAACTTTTATATTTTTAGGTATTCTCGCATTAATAATACATTGTGGACTTTGTAACTCTAATATTGTTTGTTTTATTTTGTGTTTTTCGTACTCTTCCTTTGAGAGCGGTCTTATTTTTTCAAACTCTTCTCTAGTCATTCCTCCACCTCCACACCGCACGGAACCCAAATATCTTTCATATTGTCGTATTGTTCATAATCGGTAAACAAATCAATCAACTTAAAATTATAACCACCGATACAAACTATAGCGTCATTATCCCCTTTCTGTTTTCCAGTATTAGGATCGGTCGGGAACTGATAACCAATTAACTTACCAAAATACTGACATGTTCTATCTCTCTGTCTAATTCTTATATTTGCACAAATTATGTATTTATCTAAAAATTCATTCAGCGTGTATGGTCTATAATTCTTTTCTTTTGGTTTCACAAAACATTCCGGTATGAAATACCCATAAGACAATTTATTTTCTTCCATATAAAACGGTTCTTCCGGTTTGCTTTCGTCTAAAATACATCCTAAAGTACCATATTTGCATAAGTTTATATCACTAAAATAACTTATAGTATTTGCAAAATACCCCTTTTTGCCAATATGATTAGTTATAACCCTTTTATCAGTACCAAAACAACAAAACGGTAAAACTTTAAATCTTTTGTCTAATTCCATGCTATATTCCTCTTATATCGCCATCATCCCTTTGCCGTTTCCCATAATCTCTATGGATAAATCTCTGTCTGTACCGCCGTTCATGTAGCAGATAATAATCTGAGTGTTTATCCATCTATTCAACATATCGCAAACTGTTTCATAATCAAATTTATGTTCCAACGGTCTTAACATCCAAACCACATTATCATCCGGTGGCAATCTGCGGTCTAAAATCTTAATCTGTGTTATTTGATTACTATCAATCCCGCATTCGGCTAATCTATCATCCATCGTATCTGATACGAACATAACTAATTCTTTTAAGTTCATTTATTTTTCCTCATTCTCCGGTTATCCTAACTACACAATAATTTTCATTCTCAGAATCAAAAAATCTCTCAATCCCCGAAAACCTATAAACAATCTTATCATCAACCCAAACTTTAGCTTCTGTCAGAGCGTCTAATAAGCATTTAACCCCGTTGTCACAATCTCGCCATTTTTGCGGTTGCGTCAGTAAACTTTGTTTAAAGTGCCATTCAATTTTAACTGCGACCTCATGCTGAAATTGTCTGCGTTTTATATTCCGGTAAACTTCAACACAAACCAAACCACAATATTTTTTAGCTTTATAGCTTTTCTGTATGTAACAGTGACGGGTTTTTGAGTTATACCTCGGCTCATAGTAATCATTCACCGACAATGGCATAGGCAGTCTGTATGTTTCCGTCCACATCATTTTTTTAAAATCTCCCGTAACAGCGGAATCCACTTCTCACTGATTTTATTTTTCTTGCAAAAATCTAACAGTGAATGATATTGAGTTCCCTCGTATTCAAACTGTTTGATTTGCGTTGTTAAAATCTGTTTTAGAGTCCATTTTTGCCTTTTACGTGATCTATAGGTTGATTTAGGTATGTTGTAGGCTTTTAACATTTCAGATAGCGAATTGTATTCAGTACCGTTATGATCAATATATTTGATTCTCTGCGAATACCTAGCAATGATTAAATCAATCGGTATACCCTCTTTGTAATGCGAATAAAACGTGTTGTAGTTCACATTAAAAAAATCCGCACACTCTTGAATTGATTTAAAGGTCTGACCGTTAATTTTAATCTTAATCTTTTTCGCCATTTTGATTTATTTCGTCTATCTGAGTCTCAACCCGTATCAGTTCTTCTATAATCACATCCAGTTTTCTTTTGATGCTTTTGTCTTTTATATAATCAAACAAAAACATCAAATTCAGCTTTTCTACACAAATTGACTCTGCAATCTGTGATAGTTCGTCATTTAAGTTTATCGCCATTTAAGTTTAAAATGGTATATCCTCGTCCGGTTGACCCTGCTCTGCACCTTGAATTGAAAATGCGTTATTCTGCGGTGCTGTTGTCTGCTGTGCTACTGGCTGTGACTGCGGCTGTTGTACATTCTGCGGTGCGAATTTTTGTGCTGTCTGTGCTTGCTGTTGACGCTCGTTAAATACCTCCATTGTGATTTTCTTTGCCAATTCAAAAGACTGTTTCCAATGTGTAGGATTTTGAACTCCGGCTTGCATTTCCTCCAATGAAAAACCCTTTGCGTTGAAAAAGTGCAATGCTTTGAAAATCGGGGTATCTTTCTTTGACTGAGCCATGTATGCGAGTGTAACAACCACCTCACCTTTAATGTTATCAACAAAAGTCATGCTCTCACCATTCTTGTTTGTTACCGTCTTTTCGCTTGATTCTAGGTTTCCGGTTGTCAGTAACAACAACTGCTGTGCTAACATGCTTGTTGCATCTGCCGGAATATAGAAACTGCATTTTTGGTTACGTTCGCTGTTAACCATCGTAACATTCCACTGTAACCCATAATTGCCCTCAGTCTGAATAACGCTTGCAACCTTGCCTTTAAATGCTGTAGGCTGTGGGGGCAAAAACTCATACTGAGTTAAATCAAACTTTTCAAACTGCTGAACTGCGTTATAATCTCTGCATCCGTTATATGTTCCGTATCTCATAAAAACCTCTTATTAAAACTGTTCATATCCTGCATCTGTGATAACAATATCACCACGTTCTATTTCAACTTTGTTGTTGTCTAACCAACTCCAACCGTAAACAGTATCTTGATCTTGATACTGCTCCAAAAACCAATCCTTGACCTCTTTGCTTTTACCATGAGTAATTGCACCAACAATTCTTTTCCATCCGCATTTTTGGATAAGTCTTACCAGTTCGGGATTGATAATTACATAGCGTCTTGATGATCCCCAAAAATAGATTGCATCAATCAAACCTTGTATGATTGATTCTCTCAATCCGGCTTTCCAGTCTGTGTCACTTTCAAAAATCATAACCACTCCTAAAATCTGATAAAGTTTCCGTTTTCGTCATAGTCGCTTTGTGGCTCTGCAACTTGTATCTGCTCTTTATTCAACCATGTCATAACGGCAGACTTCCATTTTTGCATTTTTGTTTTTCCAACCATCCAACCTTTAGCGTCGTAAAAGTTCCAAAACTTAACAGCGATTGTATGAGCAAAATCCCGATCATTAGTTTTCTCAAAAAATTCCTGCTCGACTTCTAAAAGTGTAGGAACTTGAAAAACCGTTCTCTTTTTCGGTTCCGGTTTCGGTTGATCAATCTGACTCTGCCCCTCCATTACGACAAAATCAGACTGATCATTTTCCCGTGTGGTACGGGATTGAGTCGCGTGTAATGCTACCCTATCTATGTCAGCGTTTATCTCATTACACATAAAATCAACATTACACGCATAACCCTTTTTAACTTTTGTCAAATAACCTTTTTCTACCAAATTTGACAATGAATCGTAAACAGTTCTTTGTGGAAATTCGGTTATATCCGAAGCAGAAAAGTTTTTTAGATTACAATCCTGCATAATTAAAATCATTATAACCTTTTCCTGCGGTGCCAATTCTTTATCATGCACAATGGCTGAGACTTGCTCCATACCGCTTAAAAGCTGATTGATTATCTGTCTATGTATCCTCATTCGTACACCCCTAGTTTTTTGAATGTAACCTTGTTAATTTCCATTAGTTTGAGCAGAATTTTTGGAGGTAACGGGTGGGTTTTGTACCACCAAATCTGCTTATCAGACTTTGGTTTTCCCGTTCGTTCATTCCAAAAATTTTTATCCTCTCTAATCTGCTTCTCCAACTTCTCTAATTTAATTCCGGTCTTTTCGGAAAACTCAGTCAGACTATACATTTTCTAAATTCTTTCCTTACGCATTTCGTAAAACTCACGCTATACATGATATTACGTTTTAGGTAATTTGCAAGTGTTTTTTTAAAACTTTTTGGATTAGGTTCAAAATATGTGAGGAGGAACACAAAATGTTTCAATGTAGCCAGTGATTATTATTTAAAATAAAACAGATCTGTTCTGTTACGGGAAAAAGAACCGATCTGTTACGGTTAGGGGTATAAAAAACTGTAATTTAAAATTTGAATGAATGATTTGAAATTAAAATCGCTTGTAGTACCTCTATTTTTGATTTTAAGGGGTGTTCTTTGATTTTGGTAAGCAAGGGTATTACTCGTGATTTTTGACGCTAAAAATAGCGTTTTTGAGGGGTGTTTTAAATTTCGGCGGGCGCACCCTTGATTCTTTGCTCAATTTTCCCGTAATTTTTAAGGGTTTTCCTCAAACCTACTGCTTCCCTTAAATTCTTTTTCGTTAGCTAGGAGTGAGGTGTTTTCTTTCCCTGCGGTTTCCCTTTAGCAATCCTGCTACCTTAAACCCTTTTCCTTTACTTTTGCAACTTTCCGCATTTTTGCAAAATTCCGCAAAAAAAGAAAAAAAAAGAAAAGAACCAAAAGAAAAAAAAATAAAATATATATTCTCTTACCTATACTCTGATCTTATTAATTCTATTCTAGTATAGTTATATATTATATATTTATATATATTAATTATATTAATTATTAATATATTAATTATTAATAAAAAAAAAAAAAAAAAAAAAAAAAAAAAAAAAAAAAAAAAAAAAAAAAAAAAAAAAAAAAAAAAAAAAAAAAAAAAAAAAAAAAAAAATTAATATCCAATATCTCAGATTAAGGTATTACAGTTATGTAATAATTTATACAGCGATTGTTTATTTTTTGAACAGTTTGTAAATTTTGCAAAATTCACCCCGTCAATACCCTTTCCGAATAAAACTTTTAAAAAATTTAATCAATATCACATTTTTTAACAAAATTACCAAAAACGTAATAATTTTTGTTGCGTTCACATTACCTTTTTGGTAACATGTAAATCATCGAAACGGGATAGGAAATTGTACAGCATGGAACAAAAACACGAATTTAGGCTTACTGCTTGCGACTTATCCAAAACACTTAATATGAGTGTTGATACGGTTTACAAGATTGCAAACAGACTGCCGAACGATTACAGAATAATTATCCAGTTCGGTGATAGGAAAATTTATCGCTTTCGGGATGATGTGATTGAATTTTTAACAAAGGGAGAATTGAGCAATGGACAGTAACAAGTTTTTAGAAAACAAGGTTAATAGCGTGATTAAGGTTATTAGTCGTTATGCTAACAGACCCGAATCCAAAGACAGCGTAACCGACAAATATTTTAGGTTGCTTGCTGATAATTTGAGAGCAATTTTGTTAATAGAAACTTCATTTTCTGAAAAAATCAAAGCGATAGAATTTGTCATGCTTGATATAGACAATAACGGAATTATTGGACTCGCAAAAGAATACGTTAATTTAGCTATTGAGCAGGCGGTTGAATTTGATAAAAACGAGGTGAATAAATGACTTTCGAGGAATGGGAACGTAAAAACCGCAATCGTGCAAAGTTAAAAAACTTCATGCAGGTTATGTTAGCAATAGGTGCTGTGATGTTTATCGTTGCAATTTGTTCAACCGCTCTGAGCATGGCTCTGAATACTCCGGAGGTTGAGTTTTCATGGGAAACTAAGCAATGCGTTAGGGTTGTATATATGGACGGTAGAACTACAGATTGCAAGGTTTTACCGAGGAAATACGATAGAGTTTGGGTTAAATAATTATGAGCGAAAATAACGAAATGCCTTTAGCAGTTAACGTATGTATTGATATTTTGAGTAATTTAAACTCATACAGACTATCAGTGATATTATGTGAGTTTATCCAAAAACTTGATAATGTTATCCACAATAAGAATTTAGAAGCAGGAATTGCAAAGCTAAATATCGAGACTGGGAACGATAATTTAAAACAACAGTTAATAACTTCAATCATGGCTAATTTTGAAAACGTTGATATTGAACGGGTTAAAAAACTGATTGATACTGATAACGGTTACCATGAACTGATTGACCTTTTGATTAGTTACTATCTAAACAATAGGAAAAAGCAATGATCACCGAATTTGATGATATTCAATTCAAAAAGATACTTGCTCAATTTAATGACATGTACGGTAGATTGAAAGTAATTGAGGATACAGTTATGGGGATTCAACCAAAAGAAAAAAATCCGCCAAAAATAAATCCGCCAAAAGTAAATTCAGAGGTTGTTTCCAAACGCATATCTGAGCAGTTAAAAGAGTGTTTATCAGAATGCAAGGTTTTAAGTGAACAATTAAGAAACACGGTTAATACGTTTGCTGAATTTAAAGCAGACGTTTACAAAAAGGTTGAGGAACTAAACAACAAATACGAAAACGATTTAAAGCAGATTAGGTCAGATGTTACCTACAAGATAGCTGATTTAAAACGTGAAATAACAAAGCAGGGGTTAAACAATGAGTAATGTT
>Ga0310695_10006323_pt1 | contig 19679 bp, 15 predicted proteins | sample RumenRJG_04DNA_FD_203882 | JGI IMG/M metagenome (GOLD analysis project Ga0310695, IMG submission 203882) | Bovine rumen microbial communities from Lethbridge, Alberta, Canada - RJG_04 (v2) (version 2) | ecosystem: Host-associated > Mammals > Digestive system > Stomach > Rumen | place: Canada...
GCCGTGAGCGGGTCGGGGTCAACTGAGTTTTCGAGTCCGTCGCCGTCGAGGTCGAACGGAAGCGACGCGGCGAAGTGTTCCGTGCGGTCGGCGTAGCGGTAGTCAAGCGACCCGTCGTTGAATATCTCTGCCTGGAAGTCGACGAGGTTGGTGTGCGAACGGGCGTAGAGTCCTCCGATCCAAGAAACGACAAGCGTGTTGGACGGCGTCGTGGCGTGCCAAAAGGAAGAGTCGTGGCCAAGCAGCGGCCAGTTGGCCTCGGGGGCAAGGGAGAGTTTCTGCGTGAACGGCGGCGGGGAGTTGGTCCATGCGCCGCCACCGACGCCTCTCGCCCGGAACCCGCCGGAGGAGAGGATGCGCAGGCGGTCCATCCACCTGCCGTCCGGCATCCGCGCCCACCAGTTCGTCGCGCGGATGTAGAATGCGTCCTCGAACGCTCCTCGCGCGCGCCATTTCGCGTTCGTCACGGCGCCGGGAAGCGGCAGAAGTTCCGCTTCCCCGACGGAACGCGGCGTAACGCTTACCGTGTATTCACCTCGGGGAAGCGGCGCTCTCGCCGCTTCGTTCCCTCGCTTCTGCGCATCGCAGGTGGCGATGATCGCCGCCGACCCTAACACCACCAGGGCAATGGGACACAACCTTGCGCGAAGCCACCTTCCGACCTGGCGGAATCCCACGAACGCGCAGACGCACGCAAGCAACGCCAATACAGCAAAGCACGCATACATCACACCGTTCTGGAAAGTAGATGCCATCAGCTACATCACGATGATCTTGAAGCCGTCAGGGGCTGACATGCCCAAAGGCGTGGGGCCCACGGTCTTTGAAAATGCCGTGGCGACCATACACGCCGCAAGGATCAGCAAAATGCTTTTCATGGCACAAGTATACCATTCTTCGCGGGCTTAGGTCAACCTCACGTCCCGGACAAGAGTGGCTGCCATGGTTGCCACGATCCCCCATGTCATTTCATCTGCGACATCACCCGCGAACGGAGCGAGAACCCTGCCGACGACGCAATGTCAGCAACGCGCCGCCCACGAGCAACAGCAAGCCGCTAGAGGGCTCGGGCACTGCGTAGGTATTGGGCGTCCACGGTATCTGGTCTTGCAACGAGACGCCACCAGAGGAGATGTGGCTTGTCAGATCCCTGTAATAGGCCTGGGCCGTGGCGAGCGTCGCGAACTCGGCGTTGGCACCATTCCCGACGTATCCGAGTTCAAGCTCGAGGAGCTGGTCGGCATTGGCATAGCCGGTCACATCTGCCGGCTGCCACATCGGGTAGGTGGAGGCGTCCGTGGCGTCGAAAAGGGCCGTGGTGGCGCCTTCGGCGGTCTCCCAGTGCCCCTCGCCGTCCTGCCAGTAGAGGTTCAGGTACCTGTCGCCGGACGCATCGCCGCCCGGCACGCGCACGCGCGCGGCGTTGATTGGATTGCCGAAGGCGTCCCTGTAGTCTGAGATGAGCCAGAAGTTCCCGACGATGTCCTCCACCTTTGCCGAGTCGGATACTGAGAACCACATGACCTGGTCCGTACCGGTTTCCGCGGCGAGGGGCAGCGTCGACGCCAGTCCAAGGAACGCAAGCAGTATCTTCTTCATCTTCGTCACCAGTCTTTCCATCTTACTGCTCACTCCACCCCGGCCACGTGAGTTTCAATTCCCCTTCCGCGCGGCGGACGTACCAGAAGCCCGTTCCGGGCGGGATTGAGCCGCCCTCCACAAAGACGCTCCGGATGTATCCGTTCACGAAACTCTTCTTGTAGCGCCCCCATCCCGTGTTGGCCTTGTTGCGCACGTACACGGTCGAGGTCGCGCCGTCCGCGTTCAGCGCAATCGTGTCGTTGTTGCCCACGCTCCCCGTGAACTGAAGGGCGTTCAGGTCCACCGAATTCGGCGTCGGGTTGGCGCACAGCGAGCTCGCCGGATTTTCCTGCGAGCCGCCGGACAGTGTCTGCTCGTACGTTCCGGCGAGGTGCTGTCCGTACAGGAAGTAGGGCTTCGCCGCCTGCGCCGCGTCGCCGTCGCGCGGCGTCCCGCGCACCACCCAGAACGCGGACCCGCGCGCCAGGCGGAAGTCCTCGGGCTTCGCCGCGAGGGCCACGCCGTCGCGTTCCGTCACCGTCGTCTGCGGCTCCCAGGAACCCGCCGCCGTGCGCGTCCAGCCGTAGTACACGCGCTGCGCCGCGTCGTACGCCAGCAGCTGGTCGCCGGCCGACAGGTTCGCCACGTGCAGGCTCGCCTCGGCCGCCATGTTCGTCGGCACCGTCGGATCGCCCGCAAGCGCCACCCACGGCACGGCCGTGACCGTGTTGGTCAGGGTGCTCGCGACCTTCAGCACCCCCACCATGTTCGTGGAGGGAATCGCGTTCGTCACCGCCGCGTCCGCGTCGGGGATGACCAGCGTCCAGATGCGGTAGAGCCCCGTCGGGTCGTTCGCGTCCGTCCGCTCGTCCTTGTGCACAGGTCGATGTGCAGGTTCTCGTGCTGTGCGTCGCGCTGGACCATGCCCACCTTCGCGCGCCGCAGTTCGTACAGCACCTTGTAGCCGTAGCCCGGCGCGGGACTCGTCATCGGCAGGGCGAGCTTCAGCGCGTCCGCCTCCATCGTCGGCACGGTGGCGACGAGCAGGTTCGTCTGGACGTTGCCCAGCACCACGTTCTCCCACATGCGGCAGCCGTTGGGCTGCACGGTGTCGAGGTCGTGAAGGAGCTGCTCGACCTCCTCGTCCGTCGCGCCGACCTTGTAGATGCCGTAGTCCTCCAGCCACATCGGACTGAGGATGATGGACCTTTTCGCGTCGTCGTCCGTCTTGCCCTTCTCCTCCAGCTCGCGCTGGGTCACGGAGAAGGTGAGCGGCGGGAACTTGAAGTAGGCGACGGTCTGCCCCAGTTCGTTGGAGTGGACGAGCTTGACGAAGTCGAAGGCGTTGCCGTGCCAGCCGAACGCCCCTTCGCCGGCCGCCGAATTGAGAAGGTTCGTCGAGCTGCAGTCGAAGAACGCCCCCGCCTCGTTCGTGTTCGCGAGCACGCCGTAGACGCCCGTGGCGTCCGCGACGTCCGTCCCCTTCCAGACGAAGTTCGTGGAGGAATACGTGATGGGAAGGATGTCCGTGGCCGGATCGGCGACCACCCGCACGCCGTAGCCGCCGGTCGTGAAGTCGTAGTGCGTGTCGAACGCGAGGTTGGAGATGACGCCCGTCACGAAAGGCGTCCCCGCCGTACGCTCGGCGGCGTCGCGGTAGCACTTCATCGTGACGACGCAGTTCGTGGCCATGCGCGCGAAACCGTCCGCCGGCGCGTCCCACGCCACGCGGTTCTCGCCCGCGACGGCGTCCCCGGCGGCGCGCGTCGTGTCGGCGGCGTCCTTCAGCGCCGCCGCCGCCGTCACGTCCTTCTGCCCAAGGTCCTCGACGGAGAAGTCGAAGAGCCAGCCGCCGGCCCGCCCCTCGGCGGTCCACGAGAAGTCGATGAAGTTGTTCCACGGATACCGCTGCCGCGCCCCCGTCAACGTCGCCCCGCCTTTCACAAGCCGCACCTCGGCGGAGTAGTCGGGCGTGGAGGACGTGGTGGTAACCTCCTCCATTTCAATGATATTGTATGTGATGGTTGAATAGCCATCCTTCAAGGTGCCGGATCCTGCGTCCGTTCGGTCTGACGGAACTGTCGAATCCAACGTCAAGCCAAGCGACGAGAATGTGGGGTAGGTTGAAAGATTAGGCATAGTGGAGTCGAGTTCCTTTATTATCCGAATTGAGTAGACAGCTCCCGAATCGCTATACGCGGCAATGTATGACTTGCCATCGAACTGAATCAGGCCCGCTGTCAAATTACCCGTCTCTGTCGCCGTCAGGCACTGATTCGCCACATTCCAGTAAAGCTGTGTACGATATTTATTGTCATGTGCTGGAGTGTAGGCATAGAGATACCAGGTGCATTTGATCATCGAGGAATCAACACGCATCGTCGTTTCCTGCATTGACGTTGTAGTCGTCGTCACGCTTTCGTCCCCGTAGTCCGCGTACCAGCCTGCGTGGTCGCTGGTGAAGACGCGGGCGTAGGGATGGACGCTGGGGTTGTTCGCGTCGTAGCCACTGGAGAGGAAGACGTCGGAATCCGCGCCGCCCGCATCGAGAAGCGTATCTGTGAGACCGATGGTGGAACCTTCGAGGGAACCAGAAATGTAGAACGGGTAGGAGTGACCCTGGCAGTAGAGGTTGCTGTCCTTGCGCTCGCTTCCGGCGACGTTGCCGGAAACATCCATTGCGCCGGAAATCGTGAGCTTCGAATCGGTCTTGTAGTAGATGCCGCCTACGCCGTCAGCATCCGTGGCGACGTTATCGGTGACGGAAACGTCCCTCATGGTCGTACCATTGCTGGAGGAGTTCCCCGACAACCATACGCCACCGCCATTCCCAGACAAGTTGCCCGAAACGGTCGTACCGTCCATCTTGAGTTGCGTCCAGTAACTGAAGACAGCCATGCCGCCACCCTTTTCTGCGGAGCAGCCGGAAATCGTCGCCTCGCCGACGGAGGTGTTGATATTGCCACGTATCCACGTAAGGAATACGCCGCCGCCGTTTCCGTCGGTTTCGCAATCATTGATTTTACCGCCGTTGATCCAAAGGCCCGGCGCCGGCGCATAGGCTGCGGCGATGGCCGCCTTTTCCTCTTCCGTAGCAGTGGCGGGCGCGGACTGGAATTCGTTCATACCCGATACTACGGCATTGTAGCCGATGGCTTTGACATTGAGATAGGTACCGTAAACTGCCACGCCACCGCCCGTGTAGGCGGAAGAGCAGCCACGGATGGTGCCGCCGTTCATGACGAAGGCGCTGTCAACCCAGCCGTAGGCGTTATGGGTGTACATAGAGTCCTGGCTTGCGATGAGCGCGACGCCACCGCCGGCGCCATGGCCCGTGTCGGCCGTGCAGTTCTCGATGGTACCGCCGTTCATGATGAATGACGACGAACCGTAAACAAGCACGCCACCGCCGACCGTCGAGGGGACCTGCCATGAAGATTCCGTGTAGTCGCTCTGCACGAAGCAGCCGGAAATCGTACCGCCATCCATGATGAATCGTCCGCCGTCCACGGCCGCCACGCCACCGCCGAAGCAGACGGAACCGCCGTCGATGCCGCAGTTGCGGATGATGCCGCCGTGCATGTGCAGGAGCCCCCCGTACACCGTTGCGCCGCCGCCGTAGTAGTTGTGGCCCACGCAGTCATGGACGACGACGCCGTCATACATGTGGATAGTACCCAATTTATAGGCATACAGAACACCCGGCTCGTCATTCGACTTTGCGCGACTAATATCCAGAGCACTAACAGTATGCTCCCCTTCGCGGCCAAGGCTCAATGTTGCATTCTCCACCCAAAACTTGGACTGATTCAGAAAGGCGAGCGAGTGCCCGTTTCCGAGGAGCGTGACATCGGTCCCGGCGGTAGTGAACGAGGCTCCAGTAAAGTTCGTAAGATCGGCCTTCAGCGAGATCGTAAACCGGCCCGAGTCGGGAACGGGGTCTGTCATGCCGTCGACCGTCACAGTGCGGGCGGCCGTCCAGGCGTTGATGGTGGAAACCGCGCTCGCGAACCCTGCGACGGAGGAAACCTCGAACGTCGTCGTTGCACCCTTCATGGGGTCGGAGGCGTCCACAAGCGCATACGTCACGTCTGGATCCGCGCCAAACGCATACATCGTCACCAATGCAAGAAAGGAAAAAGAGCAAATTGCCCTTTTATGTCCTAAAAATGCCATATGGCTCCTCGATATTTTGCTTATCGTGTTCTCAACCTCTACTGGGGGTTTCAAACAGGCATTAGTATAGCAAAATCCCGTCTAACTGGCAAGAGTGAACAACAGACCTTCCTCTCTGCGCGCAACCGTCTACACGGATGCGCAACGGACGGTTCGGAGTTTCACTGGGACGCCCCACGCGGCGGCGATGTGCTCGGAAGAGAGGACGTCCTCCGGACGCCCTTCCGCGACGATTCGCCCGCGTGCGAGGAGGACGACGCGCGTGAAGAAATCCGTGTCAAAGGGCAGCTCGTGCGTGGTCATCACCACGGTGCGGTCGAGCCGCGCGAGAAGCGCCATCAGCTCGTCGCGGCGGCGGAAGTCGAGATGCGCGGCCGGCTCGTCGAGGAGCAGCACAGGGGCCTCCGTGGCGAGCGCGAGCGCAATCGCGAGGCGCTGGCGCTCACCACCCGAAATCGCGTCCATGCGCCGTCCGGCGAGGTCGGCGGCGTCCACGGACGCAAGGGCGCGGTCGACCGCCTCCTCGTCCGCGCACGACGGCGCGTGCCAGGCGGAGAGGTGCGCCGTGCGCCCGAGCATCACAAATTCGCGGCATCCAAGCGCAAGGTCGGTCGGCACGTTCTGCGGCACCACGGCAGTGCCCGGACCCGCCAGCGCGCGCAGGAGCGTGGTCTTGCCCGACCCGTTCGGGCCGACGACCGCCACGCGCTCGCCGGACTGCACGGCGAACGTCACGTCGTCAAGCGCGACGACCTGTCCGTAGCGGACAGTCCTATTTCTGATTTCGGGCATGGCGGATGAGCAGGTAGAGGAAGAACGGCCCGCCCGCAAGGGCGGTGATGACGCCGGCGGGCACCTCGACTTCGCCGAAGAGACGTCCCGCCTGGTCGCAGGCGACGAGGAAGATTCCGCCCCCCAGCGCGCTGAGCGGCAGGAGCGCGCGGTGGTTCGCGCCCGCGAGACGGCGTACGGCGTGCGGCACGATGAGCCCCACGAAGCCGATCACGCCCGCTAGCGACACGGCCGCCGCCGTGGCGAGCGACGCCGCGCCGAGGACGAGCGGCACCACGCGCTCCGTGCGCACGCCAAGCGTGCGCGCGTAGTCCGTCCCCAAGACGAGCGCGTTGAGCCGCCGCGCCTGCGCGAGCAGCACCATGGCCGCCACGCCCGCGCACGCACCCGTGACGACGAGCTGAGCGGGTTCCGCGCTCGACAGGTTGCCCATCATCCACCAGGTGACGGACTGCAGCGCGCGCGACTCCGAGAACGTGAGAATGAGCATGAGGAAGGACGAGGTGATGCCGCCCATCACGACGCCGGAGAGGATCAGCGTGACGGGTCCGCCCCCCGCCGCCCGCGCGACAGCCGCGACCACGAGGAGCGCCGTTACCGCGCCCGCAAAGGACGCCACTGGCAACACAAACGCGCCGACTGCCGCAAGGCCAGTGGCAAGCACGGCCGCCGCCGCCAGCGACGCTCCGCCAGAAAGTCCTAAAACGAAAGGATCCGCCAGCGGATTACGTAGCACGGTCTGAAGCACAGCCCCCGCAAGCGCCAGCGACGCCCCCACGAGCAATCCCGCCAATACGCGCCACACCCGCAACCAAAACAGCGCATCTTTGGGGAATCGAGACTCTTGTCGCTTCCCAGCGCCCGTTGCAACCAACTTCCGCCGGAGTTCGTCAATCGCCCCCGCCAGCTTCGGCCCCAGGCGCGTGAGATCGTAGTCCATGCTGAAATCCACCTCGCCGTCGGCCGCGAGTTTCACGCGCGCCTCGGGCGAGAGCACGAAGTAGCCCTTCCGGTTCGTAACGGCGTTCGCGCAGCCGACCTCGGCGAGCACGTCGTCCGGCAGCGTCTCCCTTCCCGCCACAATCATCGGCTCGCGCTGCACAACGGCGAGCATCCGGCGCGGACGAATCCCGCAGAGCGCGGCGAGACGCGCGCGCATCGGCGCGTAGTCCGCGAGGCGCTCGCACGGGAACTGCAGCACGCGGATGCCGAGACGTTCGAGGCGGTTCGACATCGACGGGTCGGAGAGGTACGTCATCACGACGTGCGTGGGCGCAAGCGACACGATGCGCTCGATCGACGGCGCGGAGTACGCGCCCACGCTCGGCAGGTTCGTGGCGGCGGCCGGGTAGAGGCATGCGGAGCTGCGCCCCACGAGACACCCCTGGCCGCCGAGGTCGAAGATCGTCTCCGTCGCGGCGGGCGCGCAGCTCACGATGCGCGGCGCGTCCCCGGCCGCGCGTCCGCACGCAAGGACCGCCAGGACGGCCGCCACTGCTATCCGTAGCATTCCGTACACGCGCCTAGTATACCACGAACCCCCTGCCGCCCGCAAGGACCAGCACAGGTCAATCGGCATTGCACTTCCTGGTCCTCCTTGTTTTAAACGGCACGCGCCTCCGGCAGACGTGTCTATCGCTTGACGAGAAAAAGATGCTCCTTCACCTTCAGGGGGCGCTGCCGCAGGTTGCGGCTCCCCCTGAAGGCGCTGTACTCCGTCTCGAACGGCGTCACCTCGCCGAGCGTCGAGAGGAATCGCATGAAGCTCCCGCGCGAGATGAACCCCTCCGAATTGTACGAGACCATCAGGAACCGGGCCCGAGCGGACGCAAGGAGCTCGAAGAACGCCGACTCCGCCTCGCCGCGACGGTTGTAGCGCGACCTGTTCCACCCCTCCGGGATGCCGCTCACCCTGCTGACGCGCTCCGGCGCGCTGTTCTCAGCAAGCAGGTTCAGCATGAAGTAGTTGGAGCCGTAGGGATGCTGGTTGTAGGGCGGGTCGAAGTAGGCGAGGTCGACCGGCTCGACCGACTTGACCACGTCGTTCGCGTCGCCGCGCAGCACCACGCTCTCGCAGTCGAAGTTGGACAGCACCGGCTTCCGGAGCTGCACCTTCCCGCAGATGCGCGAAAGCGCGTTCCGTCCCTCCCCGCCGAACGCGCCCACCCCGCGCCGGTCCTTGTAGAACCCCTTGAACACGCCCGACGTGTTGGCGTGGATCGACGCCTCCACGAGCAGCGGGGCAAGAAGGAGGTCGAAGTAGCGCGCAGGCACCGTGGCGTCGAGAGCCCGACGCGCGGAGTCGAGCAGCAGCGCGTTCTCGTGCGTGTAGAACGCCCGTTCGCCCTTCCGGATGCAACCGTCGTCGGCAGGCGCGTACAGGCGGCAGATCGTCCCAGGCTCAAGGTGCGCGCGCGTGCATTCGGCCCACGCGCGGAAGACGGCGTCAAATTCGCCTTCGTCGACGGCGGACCTGTTCGTGAGGTAGCACCTGTTCACGACCTCGCTGTAGCGCTCGAGGTCATTGGCGACGATCCGGCTTGCGTGGCGCTTCATGTAGCGCGACACGATCCCGCTCCCCGCAAACACGTCGAAGAATGTGATGCGCTCCTTCCCGAGCGACTTCTTCACGGCCTCCACTCCAGAGCCGATGAACGGAAGCAAGGCGCGCTTGTTGCCAAGATAGGTGAGTATCTGCGTGGTCAGGTAGGCATGGGATTCCCCGACCTGTGCGTCCGGCTGGCACCTTGTCATCGTCAGCTTTCCTTTAAAAGTCAGGCGAACAGGACGTTGGACGGCTAGAATTCGTAGAGCGGACTCGGCGTGTCCTGGTCAAGCACGTCGAGCGTCACGGGGTGGCCGAGCTCCGCCACGGCGGAACGCATCGACTCAAGCGCGAGGTAGGGCGCGTTGCACTGGCGCGAAAGATGCGCGAGCAGGAGCGTCTTCAGGCGCGGCGGCTGGACCTCGCGCACGAGGTCGGCCGCGTCGCCGTTCGAGAGGTGCCCGCACCGGCCCGCGATGCGCTGCTTGAGCGAGACGGGACGGTCCGAGGTCTGGAGCAGGACGGGGTCGTGGTTCGACTCCAGAACGGCGCACGTGGCGCGCGCGAGGGCGTCGCGCACGCCGAACGTGGGCGCGCCCATGTCCGTGCCCACGAACAGCGCGCTCGCGCCGTCCTCGAAAAGATAGCCCACGGGGTCGGCCGCGTCGTGCGGAATCGAGAACGATGTCACGGCGAAATCGCCCACGGGGAACGTCTCGGCCGTCTCGAACACGCACCAGCCGTCGTCGACGCCCGTCAGGACGGAGATGGCGTCCGCCGTGTTGCCGTTCGCGTACAGCGGAACCTGCGGATGCCGGTGGTGGAAAGTGGCGGTTCCCTTGCAGTGGTCGGTGTGGTCGTGCGTGAAGAAAAGCCCCGCCGCCGCGTCCGGATCGACCCCACACGCCGTCATGCGCCGCTCGAGCTCCTTGCATGAGAACCCGCAGTCGAGCAGGAGCAGCGTCCCGCCCGAACTCACGGCAAGCGCATTCCCCTGCGATCCGCTACCAAACACCTGCAGCTTCATTCCGCCTGGTGGATCCGTTCGTTGGCCTTCGCGACCTTGGCGCGCAGCGTTTCCTTGTGCGCATGGAACTTCTCGCGCAGGCCCGCGTCGGCCGTGCCGAGGATCTGGACGGCGAGAAGCGCGGCGTTCACCGGCCCGGCGCTGCCGCAGGCCACGGTGGCCACTGGCACGCCGGACGGCATCTGCACCGTCGCGTACAGGGCGTCGAGCCCGTTCAGCGCGCCGCCCGCCACGGGGATGCCGATCACGGGCAACACCGTGCCGGCGGCCAGCACGCCGCCGAGGTGCGCCGCGCCGCCAGCGGCGGCGATGATCACCTGGATGCCGCGCCCTTCGGCCGTCTTCGCGTAGTCGAGCGCCACGTCGGGCGTGCGGTGCGCGCTGATGACGCGCGTCTCGTACGGCACGCCGAACGAGTCGAGCGTGTCGCAGGCTTTCTTGACGAGGGGCCAGTCGCTGTCGCTGCCCATCACGATTCCCACACGGGGTCTCTCGAACGCGCGGTGGGCGATGTCCTTTCGGTGGAACGCCTTGTCGAAGGATATGCGGTCCACGGCCGCGTAGGCGGTGTCGACCGCCGCGCGCAGCGTGGGGCCCATGCCCGTCACGGAGAGGACGCGTCCGCCCGACGTGAGGATCCTGCCGTCCGCCGACTTCGTGCCGCAGTGAAACACAATCGCGCCCGGAACCTGCGCCGCCGCGTCGAGTCCCGTGATCTCCTTGCCCTTCTCGTACGAGCCCGGATAGCCGCCAGAAGCCACGATCACCGTCGCCGCAGCCTCGGGCTTCACCACGACATCTGCGTCGGAGAGGCAGCCGTCCGCGCAGTGCAGGAGCGCCGTCGCGAAATCGCCGCCGAGGCGCGGCAGCACGGCCTCCGTCTCGGGGTCGCCGAAGCGCGCGTTGAACTCCACCACGTTCACGGCGCTGCCGCTGAGTGCCTTCTTGCCGCCGGGCGGCGTGACCATGAGCCCCGCGTAGAGCACGCCGCGGTAGGTGATGCCGCGCTTCTTCAGCTCGCGCACGACGGGAAGGATGATCTTCTCCTTGATTTCGGGGAGCATCGCGTCCGTCACCACGGGCGCGGGCGAGTAGGCGCCCATGCCGCCCGTGTTCGGGCCCTTGTCGCCGTCGAACACGCGCTTGTGGTCCTGCGAACTTGGCAGCAGCACGGCGCGTTCGCCGTCGACGAGCGCAAGGATCGAGCACTCCTCGCCGTGGAGGAACTCCTCCACAAGCACCTCGGTGCCTGCCGCGCCGAACTTGTTCCCCACGAGCATGTCGTCGATCGCCGCCTCGGCCTGTTCCATCGTCTCGGCCACCACCACGCCCTTCCCGGCGGCGAGGCCGTCCGCCTTGATCACGACCGGGAGGCCGTACGCCGCGAGCGCGGCCTTCGCCGCCGCCGCGTCCGTGAACGTGCGCGCGCGGCCCGTGGGCACGCCGGCCGCGTCCATCACTTCCTTCGCGAAACGCTTGGACCCCTCCATGCGCGCACCGGCGGCGACCGGACCGAACGCCTTCACGCCGATCTTCTCCAGCGCGTCCACGAGGCCCTTGCAGAGCGGCACCTCCGGTCCCACCACCACGAGGTCGGGACGGTTCGCCTCCGCCCATGCCACGACGGCCGACACGTCCTCCGCGCCAATGGCGAGGTTCGTGGCAAGCGCGGCTGTGCCGGCGTTGCCGGGCGCGCAGTAGAGCTCGTGCTTCGTTTCGTCCTGGGCGAGACGCCACGTGATCGCGTGTTCGCGCCCGCCGCTGCCGACTATGAGAATCTTCATTTCTTTCGCTTCCTCTGTTTTCGCTGTCAAAGGTATTTTAGCACGTCTCCTCCCCCGTGGCAAGCGGCCCGTCGTCCGGCGCCGCGTCCTCGTCGGGGTCCTTCAGGCATGCGGCCCTGTTGAGACGCCTGCCCTTCTTGTTCTCGAGCCTGACGTGGAGATCGATCAGCTTGCGCGCCGAATTGGCGATCGTGTGCGCGCGCGGCGCGTCCACGAGGATGCCCTTCGCCTTGCCGTAGGTTTCGGAGAGCGAGTCGATCGACTTGCCGACGTCCTCGAACGCCGCGAGGAAGCCGTTCATCCGGGCCAAAAGCTCGCGCGCGGTGTCGACGATCGCCTGCTGGTTGCGCGCCTCCTTCTCGTGCTGCCAGGCGAGGTAGACGAGACGGAGGTAGGCGAGGAGCGTCAGCGGCGTGACCAGGATCACGTTGTTCTCGGCCGCAAACTGCCAGAGCGACGGCTCGGCCTTCAGGGCCTCCATGAGCGGCGCCTCGTAGGGGACGAACATGGCGGTGATCGGCAGGTAGTTCCGATCCGGGTGCTCGTCGGAGAACACCTTCGGGTACTTCTTCCTGGCGAGCTCGTCGATCTTGCCGCGCACGCTCTTCACGTGCTGCGCGAGCTTCTCGGCCTTGACGGTCTCGTCCGCGGCGTCCATGTACTCAATGTACGCGATCAGGCTCACCTTGCTGTCGATGATGAGCCAGCGGTTCTCCGTGTCGCACACCTGCGCGTCCGGACGGTCCCTGTCGGTCCCGCGCTGCAGGAAGAAGTTGACGCCCTCCTCGAGGCCCGCCTGGCGCAGTTTCTCGGCAAGGACGTCCTCGCCCTTCCGTCCCTGGAAGCGCGTGTTGGAGGTGAGCGCCGCCGCAACGCCCTGGAGGTCTTTCGCGATCCTGTCCATGCTCGAGACGTCCTTCGTCATGCTGGCGCCCAGCAGGGACGTCTCCTTCCGGGTCTTCTCGGCGAGCTCCTGGAGGGCCTTCACCTGGTCGCGCACCGGGGCAAGAAGGCCCTCCATGTTCGTGCGGTTCGTCTTGGCCAGGCCCTCGCTGTGCTCCTTCATCTGCGAAAGCGCGATGTTGGAGAACTGTTCCTTCAGCGTGTCGACGGCGGCCGCGAAGAACCTCTCCTTCTCGCCCTGGAGCTTTCGCGCGGCCTCGTCCTTGACGGCGGCGACCTGACGGGCGTTCTCCAGCTCGACCTGGAGGCGCAGCAGCTCTCTCTCCTTCGCCGACAGCAGGTTCCGGAGCCTGCCGGCTCCCCAAAGCGCGAACCCGAATGCGACCGCAAAAAGCAGCGCCAGGAGCGACACGACTGCGAGAACGACCGTTTCCATGTCCTGTACCTTCCGCCGTCAGTTCTTGTAGCCGTCGCGGTAGGCGTAGGAAAGGAGCTCGTTCGCCTTCGGACAGTTCGTGAACTTCTCGGCGGCGGGATCCCACTCGAGGCGCTGCCTCATCCGGAGGGCGATGTTCGCGAGGTGGGCGAAACAGGTGGAGCGGTGGCCGTCCTCGAGCGTGCAGAGCGGCGTGCCGCGGTCCTTGACGCGGTCGAGGAAGTCGCGGATCACGACAGAGGTGCTGTCGCCGGAGCTGCCGTCGGCGGCCACGGAGTCCTTGCCGTCGTAGTGCCGCTCGTCGAAGAGGGGCTTCTTGGGGTTCTTGAACTCGCGGACCTTCTGCGGGAAGATGTCGTATCCGCGCTCGTTGGCGTAGACCGCGCCGTCGGACCCCTGCAGCTCGATTTCGCGCGCGAAGACGGGCCGCGCCGTGCCGCCCTCGTAGACCATGAAGTGGATGAGCTTCTTGTCCGGGAACTCGAACGTCGCCTCCATCGTGTCCGGGATGTCCCCGTCGTGGTCGAGGAAGTACTGCCCGCCCACGGCGGTGACCGCGCTCGGGGCGACCTCGCCCATCAGCCAGCGCAGCGCGTCCAGGTAGTGGACGCCCCAGTTGCCCATCTGGCTCGAGAAGTCTCCGTGCCAGCGGAAGTAGTACGGGGCGATCGTGTACTTGTACGGACGGAACGCGCGCGGGCCGAGCCACTTGTCCCAGTCAAGCCCCTTCGGGGGCTGGCACGGGGGGCACTTGCCGATGCCGTTCGGGAAGAGGTTCGAGACGCGCGCGGCGCGGCCCACGCGGAACGTGCCGTACTTGCCGCCGTCGATCTCGGCCTTGAGCTTGCGGTAGACGGCGCTGCCACGCCGGTTGAGCCCCACGCACGCGACCTGCTTCGACGCCTTCTGCGCGTTCACCATCGCGCGGCCCTCGGCGACCGTGGCCGCAAGCGGCTTCTCGCAGTAGACGTCCTTGCCCGCCTTGATCGCGTCGATCGTCATGAGCGCGTGCCAGTGGTCGGGCGCGGCGATGCAGACCGCGTCCACGTTCTTGTCCTCCAGCAGGCGACGGTAGTCCGCATAGAGCCGACACCGGCGCGCCTTCACGGCGTCAAGGACTGCCTTCTCCTGCGCAAGCGGCTTGCCGTCCGCGTCGTTGATGGCCGGCAGGCGGCCCCCAAGGCCCCATTCGAGGAACTTCGGGTCGAAGGCGGACTCGTCGCGCTTGAGAAAGGGCTCGTAGACGTCGCAGAGCGCAGTCACCTCCACGTCGTCCTGGCGCATGAACAGGTGCAGCAGCTGCGTGCCGCGGTTGCCCACGCCGATGAAGCCCATGCGCACTTTCTGCGGCGCAGCGGCAGCGCGCACGATGGCGGGCGCGGCGACCGCCGCGGCACCTGTTTTGATGAAATCACGTCTCTGCACAACAGCTCCTTGTCTCTGAAATCGCCTTCTCGGGAAACACACCTTCCCGAACGTCACCTATACTTTACCATTTTCTCTCCTCTGAGGCAAGCGGCAATGCGCCTCTTGACGCGGAGGGAAGAGTGGGGTATACTATCCCGCGTCCAAGACTGAAAAGCCATGCGATGGGGGGCACCACCTCGGGTGCCGCTTACGCTGGCTTTTTCTTTTTTCCGGGGAGCCCCGGCAGCGACAGGAGAATTGAAATGGTAAAAATAAACGGCGAGGAGAAAGAGGCGGCGGGCCAGACGGTCGCGTCCTATCTGGCATCGGCCGGCTTCAACCCCGCGCGCGTGGTGGTGGAGCTGAACGAGACGATCGTGCCGAAGGCCCGCTATGCCGAGACGACGCTGCGCGACGGCGACCAGGTGGAGATCGTCTGCTTCATGGGAGGCGGTTGAGATGTCGCTCGACCGCGAAACATTCCGCTCCGCACTCGTCGCACGACACGGCGCCGCGCGTCAGGCGAAGTTCGAGGCCGCGCGCGTGGCGGTGTGCGGACTCGGCGGACTCGGCTCCAACGTGTCCATCGCGCTCACGCGCGCGGGCGTGGGACACCTCCACCTCATCGACTTCGACCGCGTGGAGCCCTCCAACCTCAACCGGCAGCAGTACGCGGCGGCGCAAGTCGGCCTTTCCAAGGCGGAGGCCCTGCGCGCGAACCTCGCCGCGATCAACCCCTTCTGCGACGTCACAGCCGAAACGGTGCGCATCACGCCGGAGAACCTCGCCGCGCTTCTCGCGAACGACGACATCATCTGCGAGGCGTTCGACCGCGCCGAGGCGAAGGCCATGCTCGTCTCGGGCGTGTTGGAGGCGTTTCCGGAAAAGCCGGTCGTCGCCGCGTCCGGAATGTCCGGCCTCTCCTCCGCAAACGCCATCACGACCCGTCGCGTCGCGAAGCGCCTCTACCTTTGCGGCGACGGCGCGACGGACGTCGACGACAATCTCGGCCTCTACGGCGCGCGCGTACTCGTGTGCGCCGCCCACCAGGCCACCATGATCCTGCGCCTCATCGACGGCGCGGACGAACCTTGAAAGGAAAACGAAATGGCAAACGAAACCGACACCTTCACACTCGGCGGAAAGACCTTCACCTCCCGCTTCATCCTCGGCTCGGGCAAGTATTCGCTCGCCCTCGTGCAGGCCGCGATCGAACACGCGGGCGCGCAGATCATCACGCTCTCCGTGCGCCGCGCCAACACGCAGGAGAAGGAGAACATCCTCGACTACATCCCCAAGGGCGTCACGCTCCTCCCGAACACCTCCGGCGCGCGCGACGCGAAGGAGGCCGTGCGCATCGCGCGCCTCGCCCGCGAGCTCGGCTGCGGCGAATTCGTGAAGATCGAGATCATGCGCGATACGAAATACCTCCTTCCCGACAACCAGGAGACGATCAAGGCCACCGAACAGCTTGCCGCCGAGGGCTTCACTGTGTTGCCGTATATGTATCCCGACCTCAACGTGGCGCGCGACCTCGTGAAGGCCGGCGCCGCCGCCGTCATGCCGCTCGGCGCGCCCATCGGGTCCAACAAGGGACTCGCCACCGCGGACTTCATCCAGATCCTCATTGACGAAATCGAGTTGCCGATCATCGTGGACGCCGGCATCGGCGCGCCAAGCCAGGCCTGCCGCGCGATGGAGATGGGCGCCGCCGCCATCATGGCGAACACGGCCCTCGCCACCTCGGGCGACGTTCCACGCATGGCCCGTGCGTTCCGTCTCGCGATCGAGGCCGGACGCGACGCCTACCGAGCCGGACTCGGACGCGTCCTCGCGCGCGGCGCCGCCGCCTCCGACCCGCTCACCGGCTTCCTTCGCTGAGGGTACGGACATGGACGAGGCGAAGCGCAGCGACCTGATCTTCGACGCGGACGGACTCTCCCCCGCCGCCCTCGCGCGCAAGCACCAGCTCGAGCGCGACCCGTCGTGTCGGACCGACCCGATGGCGTACCTGCCCGGCATGGAGGTGATCGACTCCGACCTCAAGGACCGCGTGTGCACGGCAATGGCGGCGTACGATCCGTCCCGCTACACGGCGGCGGACGCGCGCCGTGCCCTCGAACACGAACGCTGTTCCATGGAGGATTTCCAGGCACTCCTCTCCCCCGCCGCCGCCCCCTTCCTCGAACGCATGGCCGAGCGCGCCCGAGCCGAGACTGTCCGACACTTCGGCAACACGGTGTACATCTTCACGCCCCTCTACATCGCGAACCACTGTGAGAACTACTGCGTCTACTGCGGCTTCAACTGCTACAACCCCATCCGCCGCATGAAGCTCGACAAGGGACAGATCGAGCGCGAGATGGAGATCATCGCAAAGTCCGGCATGGAGGAGATTCTCCTCCTCACGGGCGAGAGCCGCAGCGTAAGCGGCGTCGAGTACATCGGCGACGCCTGCGAGCTCGCGCGCAAGTACTTCCGCCTCGTGGGGCTCGAGGTGTACCCGATGAACACCGACGAATACCGCTATCTGCGCGAACGCGGCGCGGACTACGTAACCGTGTTTCAGGAGACGTACGACGTGGAGCAGTACGAGAAACTTCACCTCCAGGGACACAAGCGCGTGTGGCCGTACCGCTTCGACGCGCAGGAGCGCGCCCTGCGGGGCGGGATGCGCGGCGTCGCGTTCTCGGCGCTGCTCGGACTCTCCGACTTCCGCAAGGACGCCCTTGCGACGGCGCTCCATGCCTGCTGGCTCCAGCGCAAATACCCGGAGGCGGAAATCAGCCTCTCGTGTCCGCGCCTCCGCCCCATCACGAACCACGCGGACGTCCGCCCCGGCGAGATCGGCGAGCGTGAGCTCTGCCAGGTGCTCTGCGCCTACCGTCTCTTCCTGCCCTTCGCGGGCATCACCGTGTCCTCGCGCGAAAGCGCCTCCTTCCGCAACGGCATCACGAAGATCGCTGCGACGAAAGTCTCCGCCGGCGTCTCCACCGGCATCGGCGACCACGCCTCGAAGTACGGGGAAAAATCGACCTCGGAGAAGGAAGGCGACGAACAGTTCGAGATCAGCGACGCGCGCAGCCTGACGAAGATGTACGCCGACCTCGCCGGCGAAGGGCTCCAGCCCGTCCTGAACGACTACGTCTATGTGTGAGACAGGTCGTAGGTCTCCATCAGCCGGCTGATCAACGCGATGAGCGCCGTGTCGGTGCGCAGGATGCGCTCTCCCAGCGACATCCGTGCAAATCCACGCGCCTCCAACAGCCCAACCTCCTCGTCCGTCCATCCCCCTTCCGGCCCCACCGCCAACACCGGAACCTTGCTCACGGGAGCGGCCGGCACGGCGCGCGCCCCGCGCGCGCCGTACGGGTGCGCCACAATCCGCACGTCCTGCCCCTCAAAATGTGCATCGAGCTTGCGCTCGACGAAATGCCTAAAACTTTTAAATGTCTCGATCGTCGGCAGAATGCTGGTGCCCGCCTGCTGCAAACCGTCAATCAACAAGGGCCGATAGACTTCCTCCTTCAGGAGCTGCGCGCCCCAGAACGCCTTCTCCACCTTCTCCGCGCCCACGAGCACGATCCGGCGCACGCCGAGGGAGGCGAGCTGAGGCAACAGGCGCTTCATCGCGCGCGGACGCGGCGGGGCGAGGACGATGTCGAGCCAGGGCTGGAGGGATGGCGTCTCGTGCGTGCAGCGAACCGTCACAGCATTCCCGTCGACGCGCTCGATCACGGAAGTCCCGACAAGGCCGTCCAGCTCGCCCGTCTTGAGGGTCTGCCCCGCGACGCCGTGCAGCACGTTCAGGACATGCTCGGCGCGGACGTCCGAGAACGTCGCCCGGCCGTCTACAACTTCACGCCTCTCGAACAATATCCTGTTCACGACACGACACGCCTCGCTGCCATGCCTCGTCTAGTCCAGACGACAGGACACCTGGACCTTGCGCAGGGTTTCGGAACGGGCGACTTCGCGTCCGTCGACCTTCACGACCAGCCCGCCGTGGCCGCGATGCCAGCGGATGGAAACGTCGTGGCCGCGATAGCGCAGGTTGTCGAGAATGCAGTAGTCCCATGTCGCAGGGAAGAGCGGATCGACCGCAAAACCGTCCGCGCCTTCCGGCTCGAAGCCGACCAGTCCGGAAATCACCAAGTCGCAGAACGTCGAGTGGTTGTAGTCCTTGCCGCGTTCGCGGGGCTTCTGCCTGCGCTGGAAGAGCAGCGTGCGCGCAATCCAGTCCGCCGTATCGGGGTTCATGTTCTCGTCGATCCACGGCACGGTGGGGTCGAACCTGCGTCCCACGGGATTCTTCGGCGTGCGGTGCAGCTTGTGCGCAAAGGCATACTGCCACATCAGGAACGTGAAGCGCTCGCTCTCGCCGGACTTCCGTGGACGGGCGTGGAGGCCGTTCGCGTAGGCAGTGAGCGCAACCGATGTCGCAAACGGCCAGCTCGGCCCGTTCCACTGGCACTCGTGTCCCTTGTAGGCGATTTTGAATCCTTTCGCGCGCCGTTCGGGGAACGTAAGGCCGTAGAGAGCGGCAAAGCCCTTCTCGTCGAACAGCTGCTCCCAGTCGGGCGCGACGTCGAGCGGCATGCCGAAATACCACGGCGCGTAGCCGTGGAGCTCGCGCACCGCAGTCAAGACGCCGTCCCGATGCCGCGTGGTGAAGAACTTGAGATCGCTGTTCCAGCACTTCGCCATCAGCGCCTTGCGGACGCCCTCGGCCTTCGCCTCGAACTTCTCCGCGAGATCGTTGCGTCCGACCTTGCGCGCGACAGCGGCGATGCTCTTCGCCTCGCTCCACATCGCGGAGTTGAAGAGCGGCTTCCATCCGCTTCCGCCAAGCGAAATCTCCGTGCCCTCGTGTCCGTCGAGGGACATGAACCCGCCCTTGCCGTCGCCGCCCATGATGAACTTGCCCCGCTGCTTGGGGACGCCTTTCTCCCATTGCTCGTAGTACATCACGGCGTCGTCGAGCAGCGCGGCGGACAGGTCGTCAAGTCCCGCGACTTCGGCGAGCTG
>Ga0310695_10006324_pt1 | contig 19679 bp, 14 predicted proteins | sample RumenRJG_04DNA_FD_203882 | JGI IMG/M metagenome (GOLD analysis project Ga0310695, IMG submission 203882) | Bovine rumen microbial communities from Lethbridge, Alberta, Canada - RJG_04 (v2) (version 2) | ecosystem: Host-associated > Mammals > Digestive system > Stomach > Rumen | place: Canada...
CAAGCGCGCATTCGCCGAGGAGCCGCCGTTCCGGATGATCCTCGTCGACCACAACGAGACGGAGCAGGGCATCCCGGGCCTCGACGAGGTGCCGGTCGTGGAGGTCGTCGACCACCACCGCATCGCGTTCGCGGCGACGAAGGAGCCGATCCGCTACACGGCGGACGTGGTGGGCTCGACTTGCACGCTCGTCGCGCGGATGTTCCGCGCCGTCGGCGAGCGGCCGACGCGCGAGACGGCGGGCGTGCTGATCGCGGGCATCGTGAGCGACACGCTGCTCTTTCAGTCGCCGACGACGACCGACGACGACCGCGCGATGTGCACGTGGCTGGAGAAGCTGTGCGGCGAGACGGCGGAGGCGGTCTTCGAGGGGATGGCGTCGGTCGGCAGCCCGCTCGCGAGCATGTCCGCCGAGGCCGCGATCAAGAGCGACGCCAAGACGTACGCCGAGGGCGGGCGGCGGTTCACCGTCGCGCAGATCGAGGAGACGAATCTCGCCCAGTTCCACGCGCATCTCGCGGAGCTGACGGCGGCGATCGACGCGGCGCGGCGCGCCGGCGGACTCGACTTCTTCATGTTGATGGTGACCGATCCCGTGCGCGGCAGTTCGGAGCTGCTCTACCGCGGGCTGGAATCGGTGCGCCGCGCGCTGCCGTACCGCCGCGACAAGGACGGCGTGCTGCTGATGCCGGGCGTCGTCTCGCGCAAGAAGCAGCTCCTGCCCGAAATCCTCGCCGCGCTCGGCTGACGCGCGCGGGCGGGGCAGGGGAAGGAAAGGGACGAAAGGGACTAAAGGGACAGAAGGGACTAAAGAGATGAAAGGGACAGAAGGGACTAAAGAGACAAAAGAGACAAAAGGGACGGAAGGGACAAAAGGGACTTTCTGGCCATTTCAGCTGCTTTTGTCCCTTCAGTCTCTTCTGTCCCTTAAGTCCCTTCAAAAAGCAATCCCACAGAAAGGAGCAGCACAATGGGTGACATTCCGCAGATCGTCTTGCCGCACGGCGGCTACCGCAGCCTGATCGTGTATCGCAAGAGCGATGTCATCTATCAGGGGACCGTCGCTTTCTGCCGCCGCTTTCTGCCGGCGCGCGGCGACCGCACGGTCGATCAGATGACGCAGGCCGCGCGCAGCTGCAAGCAGAACATCGCCGAGGGAAGCGCGGCCAGCGGCACCAGCAAGGAAACGGAAATCAAGCTCACCAACGTGGCGCGCGCGACGCTGGATGAACTCTTGGAAGACTATCTCGACTATCTGAAATCGCATGACGCGGCGGAATGGGCGGCCGCGAGCGAAAAGAAGACGGCGGCGCGGGCGTTCGCCCGGCAGCACGCGGACTGGAACGACTGGAAGCCGCTGTTCGATTCGCGTCCGGCCGAGACGCTGTGCAACCTGATGATTGTGATCATTCAGCAGACGAAATACCTGCTCGACAAGATGATCGCGGCGCAGGAAGCCGACTTCAAGCGGAAGGGCGGCGTGCGCGAGCGGATGCATGCGGCCCGGACGGCGGCGCGCGGCGAAGAATGGGACACGGCGATCTATTCACGGCTCGACGGCGCGACGACGGCCCAGGAGCTCGCCGCCCGCGCCGATGAAATGCGCGCGCGGATCGCCCGGTTCGTGGCCGGCATCCGAACGAAAAAAGGCTGGTGACAGGCGATGGATAGAAGAGACGAAAGGGACAAAAGGGACAGAAGAGACACAAGAGACACAAGGGACGGAAGGGACGAAAGGGACTTTCTGGTCATTTCAGGTGCTTTTGTCGCTTAAGTCCCTTTTGTCCCTTCAGTCCCTTAAGTCCCTTAAAAAAAGCAGCACCCCTTAAAGCAGCAGCACCCCTTGAAAGGAGCATCCTATGGACAAGCTGATTGAAGCGATTAAAAAGTCAACCTGCACGGCGGCGCTGACGGGCGCAGGCGTGAGCACGCTCTGCGGCATCCCCGACTTCCGCGGACCGCAGGGGCTCTACCGCAATCCCGACGCCGAACGCATCTTCGACATCGACTGGTTCGGCCGCGATCCCGCCATCTACTACCGCGGCTGCCGCGAGCTCGTCTACGGCCTCGGCGACTTCACGCCAGGGCCCGTGCACCGCGCGCTGAAGACGCTCGAGGACGCGGGCCGCCTCGACGGAATCATCACGCAGAACATCGACATGCTCCACCAGAAGGCGGGCTCGTCGCGCGTCTACGAAGTGCACGGCTCGCCCGTCCTGCACCACTGCCGGCGGTGCGGCGCGGAAAAGACGTTCGCGGAGATCCTGCGCCTCATCGCGGCGAACGGCGGCGCGGCAAAGCTCGGCGACCCGTACGTGCCGCGCTGCGCGTGCGGCGGCGCGTTCAAGCCGGACATCACGTTCTTCGGCGAAGCACTCCCCGAGGCCGCGTTCCGCCAGGCGCAGGAACTGGCCGCGCGCGCGGACGTGCTGCTCGTGCTCGGCACGTCGCTGACGGTCTTTCCGGCGGCCGCGCTTCCGCAGCTGACGCTCCGGCGCGGCGGGCAGGTGTTCATCGTCAATGCGCAGGAAACCGCGCTCGACGGTCGCGCCGCCGGGTGCGCGCGCGATCTTGCCGCGTTCGCCGCCGCGATCACGCGCGCCTTCGCCTGAACGCGCGCGCGCGGAGGGCGGGCTTTTATGATATACTATTCTTCTCTATGCAGAAGGTCAAGATGATCACGGGCGGAGTCTGCTCCGCCAAAGGGTTCCGCGCGGCGGGCGTGCCGGCCGGGATCAAGTACGCCGGGCGCAACGATGTCGCGCTGATCGTCGCGGACGCGCCGTGCGCGGCGGCGGCGGTCTTCACGACGAACCAGGTCGCGGCGGCGCCCGTCCTCTACGACCGCGACTGCGTCCGCGGCGGGCGCATCCAGGCGATCGTCGCGAATTCGGGCTGCGCCAACGCGTGCACGGGCGAAGAGGGCCTGAAGGACGCGCGGCTGACCGCGCTCGTCACGGCGGGCGAGCTCGGCATCGACCCGCGTCACGTGCTCGTCGCCTCGACGGGCGTCATCGGGCGGCGGCTGCCGATGGACCGGCTCCTCGCGGGCGTGAAGGCGGCGGTGCCGGCGCTCGGGCGCACGGACGCGCACGGCCTCGCGGCGAACCAGGCGGTGATGACGACCGACACGAAGCCGAAGCAGGCGGCCGCGCGCGTGACGATCGGCGGCAAGACGGTGACGGTCGGCGGCATGGCGAAGGGCTCGGGCATGATCGAGCCGAACATGGCGACGATGCTCGGGTTTGTCACGACCGACGCGGCGATCTCGCCCGCGCTGCTGCGCCGCGCGCTCGGCCTTGCGCTCAACCGGAGTTTCAACCGCGTCGTCGTCGACGGCGACGAATCGACGAACGATTCACTTTTCCTTCTGGCGAGCGGACAGGCGGGAAACGCGCCGATCACGCGCGCGGGCGCGGACTTCGACGCGTTCCTCGCGGCGCTGACGGCGGTCTGCGTCTCGCTCGCGCAGCAGATGGCGGCGGACGGCGAGGGCGCGACCAAGTTCGTGACCGTGACCGTCCGGGGCGCGAAGAGCGCGAAGGACGCGGAACGCGCCGCGCGCGCGGTCGCGAAGTCGCCGCTCGCGAAGACGAGCTGGTTCGGCAAAGACCCCAACTGGGGGCGCGTCCTCGCGGCGGTCGGCTATTCGGGCGCGGCGGCGGACGACACGAAGGCGGAGGTCTTCTACGGCCGGGAGTGGGCGTACCGGCGTGGCCGGATCGCCGACGAGCGGCAGCTCGCGAAGCTCGCCAAGGTCCTGGAGGCGGACGCGTTCACGGTGACGGTCGACCTGCACCTCGGCGCGGGCGAGGCCACAATCTACACCTGCGATTTTTCACTCGATTACGTTCACATCAATGCGGATTACACAACCTGACATGAAAAAGATCGTTTTTGCCGCCGCTCTCCTCGCGGCCGCGCTCGGCGCGGACGCGGAGACGGTTGTCAAGCTGCAGGGCGCGGGCGCGGAGAAGATCCCCGTCTCGGTCGACGTGCAGGGCTCGCCGGCGTTCGCCAGCAGCCTCAAGAAGAACCTGGACCTCTCGGGCTGCTTCCAGATCGCGGCCAAGGGCGCGATCAAGGTCACGGGCGCGGTCGGCGCGAGCGTCATCGCCGAGGGGCGCGGCAAGGCGCTGACGCTGCCCTCGAAGGCGACGGACGACAGGGCCGCGCGGATGGAGGCGCGCAAGCTCGCCGACAAGATGTGCGAAGCGTACGCGAACCAGAAGGGCTTCGCGCAGGACCGCATCGCGCTCGTCATGAAGAAGAGCGGCGACGTCTCGGAGCTGTGCACGTGCTATCCCGACGGCGCCGACCTCCGGCAGCTGACGAACCGCGGGAAGAACATCGTCGGCCCGCGCTGGCGCACGCCGCACGCGCTCTTCTACACCGGCATCTTCGACGCGGGCCCGCAGGTGTTCGAGATCGACGCCGACAGCGGCGCGAACGCGCTCAAGTGGAGCTTCAAGGGCCTGTCGACGGGCGCGGCGGTCTCGCCCGACGGCGGCCGCGTCGCGATCATCCTGTCGGTGCACGGCAACCCCGAGCTCTACGTCATCGACATCGCCTCGGGCACGTGGACGCGCCTGACGACGACGAAATACGCGAACGAGGGCCAGCCGTGCTGGAGCCCCGACGGGCGCGAGATCGTCTACGTCTCGGACGAGACGCGCCGGCCGATGCTCTACAAGATCGACGTCGCGACGCGCCGGAAGACGCGCCTGACGTCCGCGGGTTCCCAGAACGTCGACCCCGACTGGGGCGAGGACGGGCGGATCGTCTACGTCACGAAGCGCGCGGGCGGCAGCTTCATCGCGGTGCTCGATCCGGCGGTCGGCGAACCGTCGGTCACGCTCGTCGGCGAGGCGGGCGACTGGGAGCATCCGTCGTGGGCGCGCGACAGCCGCCACGTCGTCGCGAGCTCGCGCAGGCTCCTCTACGTGGTCGACACGTACCCGAAGGAGAAGGGCGGCGTCGAGCCGAAGGCCGTTTTCAGGAATGCAGGCAACTGGATCACCCCTTCGTGGAGCAGGCGATGAAGATCGATGTCGGATATGTCGCGGAACTGGCGCGGCTGGAGTTGACGGACGAGGAGCGCGCGGTGTTCCAGCCGCAGCTGGAGAACATCGTCAAGTACGTCGAGAAGATTTCGGAAGTGGACGTTTCGGGCGTCGAGCCGATGATGCACGGCCGCGCGCTCGTCAACGCGTTCCGCGAGGACACGGTGCGCCCGTCGATGGACCGCGACGCGGCGCTCGCGAACGCGCCCGCGCGCGTCGGCGACGAGTTCCTGCTGCCCAAGATCGTGGAAGGTGCGGAGAGCTGACATGGAACTGTACGAACTCGGTATCAAGGAGGCGCAGGACCTCATCGCGAAAGGCGAGGTGACGAGCACGGATCTCGTGAAGGCCGTCGCCGACCGCTACCGCGCGAAGAACGGCGAGATCGGCGCGTATCTCACCTTCGACGAAGAGGCGGCGCTGAAGCTCGCGGCGGCGAACCCGACGGCGGTGCCGGTCGCGATCAAGGACCTCATCAACGTCGCGGGCCAGCCGTGCACGTGCGCGTCGAAGATCCTCAAGGGCTACGTCTCGCCCTACGACGCGACGGTCGTCAGGAATCTCAAGGCCAACGGCTTCATCCCGTGCGGGCGCGTCAACATGGACGAGTTCGCGATGGGCAGCTCGACCGAGAACTCGGGCCTCGGCGTCACGCGCAACCCCTACGACCTCACGCGCGTGCCCGGCGGCTCGTCGGGCGGCAGCGCGGCGGCGGTGGGCGGCGACCTGTGCCTCGCGGCGCTCGGCACCGACACGGGCGGGTCGATCCGCCAGCCGGCGAGTTTCTGCAACTGCGTGGGCGTGAAGCCCAGCTACGGGCGCGTCAGCCGCTTCGGCGTGACGGCGTTTGCCTCGTCGCTCGACCAGGTCGGCCCCATGACGAAGACGGTCGAGGACGCGGCGATCCTGCTCAAGGCGCTCGCGGGCCACGACGAGATGGACGGCACGACGCCCGACGAGCCCGTGCCCGACTACGCGGCGGAACTGCCGCGCGCCACGCTCAAGGGCCTGAAGGTGGGCCTGCCGAAGGAGTATTTCAACGTCGCGGGCCTCGATCCCGAGGTCAAGCGCATCACCGACGCGGCCGTCGCGGCCTGCGCGGCGGCGGGCGCGGAGATCACGGAGGTGTCGCTGCCGCACACCGAGTACGCGATGGCGGTCTACTACATCATCGCGCCGGCGGAGGCGAGCGCCAACCTCGCGCGCTTCGACGGCGTGCGCTACGGCCACCGCAGCGCGGCGGCGAAGGACGTCTACTCGCTCTACGTCAAGAGCCGCGCGGAAGGGTTCGGCCCGGAGGTCAAGCGCCGCATCATCATGGGCACGTACGTGCTCTCCAGCGGCTACTACGACGCCTACTACGGCCGTGCGCAGAAGGTGCGCACGCTCATCACGCGCGACTTCGACGCGGCGTTCGGGCAGGTGGATGTCCTGCTGACGCCGTGCGCGCCGACGCCCGCGTTCAGGCTCGGCGAGCTGCAGGACCCGCTGACGATGTACCTCAACGATCTCTTCACGATCCCGTCCGCGCTCGCGGGCGTCTGCGCGGCGTCGGTGCCGGCGGGCTTCACGCGCGCGGGTCTGCCGGTGGGCGTGCAGTTCATCGGCGGCGCGTTCCGGGAGGCGACGCTCCTCAAGGCCTGCAAGGCGTTCGAGGACTGCGTCGGCACGCGCGACACGCTTCACAAAACGGAGGAAACGAAATGAAAGTCCTGATGGAAACTTCGATGGGCACGATCACGCTGGAGCTCGACGAGGCGAAGGCACCCGAGACGGTGCGCAACTTCGTCGCATACGCGCAGGCGGGCCATTACGACGGCACGATCTTCCACCGCGTGATCGACGGCTTCATGATCCAGGGCGGCGGGTTCACGAAGGACATGAACCAGAAGCCGACGCGCGCGCCCATCCGCAACGAGGCGATGAACGGGCTCAGGAACGCGCGCGGCACCATCGCGATGGCCCGCACGATGGTCGTCGATTCGGCGACGAGCCAGTTCTTCATCAACCTCGTCGACAACGACTTCCTCGACTTCACCGCGCCGACGCCGCAGGGCTTCGGGTATGCCGTTTTCGGGAAGGTGACGGACGGCATGGCGGTCGTAGACGCGATCGCCAAGGTGAAGACCGGGTTCTCGGGACCGCACCAGAACGTGCCCGAGGAGGCGGTCGTCATCAAAAAAGTATCTGTCGGCTGAGGCTTGCAAAATTCCGCAGAAAATCGTATAATAGCCCCAACACTCAAACAAGGAGTCATCGAAACATGAAGAAGATTCTTTTTGCCGCCGCTGTCGCTGTCGCGTGCGTCGGTGCGATCCGCGCCGCCGAAGCGGGCGAGAACGACGAAACCACCGTCGAGACCGAGGTCGTCGACGCGCCGCAGAAGCAGGTCGGCGTCTGGCCCGCGTTCTTCGCGATCGGCGAAATCCCCTCGACCAACGTCGCGCCCGACGTGATCGGCCTCAGGCTCACGATCCCCTATTCGACGAAGCACGAGAACGTGACGGGCTTCGATCTCGGCCTGTGGGGGCGCGCGCAGTACTTCGAGGGCTTCATGTTCAACATCCTGCGCAACGACGTCCGTGACGAGCTCTCGGGCGTGCAGGTCGGCCTCTACAACTCCGCCGGCCAGTCGGACATGCTCGGCATCCAGGTCGGTCTCTGGAACGAGGCGGGCTCGAACCGCGGCATCCAGGCCGGTCTCGTCAACACGGCGGGCATCGCGCAGGGCGTCCAGGTCGGCCTCATCAACCGCGCGGAGGAGATGTACGGCTTCCAGGTGGGCGTCATCAACGTCATCCGCGACGCGGAGCTGACGTTCTGCCCGCTCGTCAACGTCGGCTTCTAAGACGGCGATGAACATCCATCCCTTTGCGGCCGTACGGCCGAACGAGAAGGACGCGGCTTCGGTCGCGTCCGTTCCTTACGATGTGGTCGATACCGCCGAGGCGAAGGCGCTCGCGGCGGGCAACCCCAAGAGCTTCCTGCACGTCTCGCGCCCCGAGATCGACATGCCCGACGGCACCGACTGCTCTTCGCCGGCGGCCTACGCGCAGGCGAAGCGGGCGCTCGACGCGCTGATCGCCGACGGCACGCTCGTGCCGGACGCGGAGCCGAAGTACTACGCCTACCGCCAGACGATGGGCGCGCACGCGCAGACGGGCATCGTCGCGTGCTTCGACACGCAGGACTACCGCGCGGGCGTTCTCAAGCAGCACGAGAAGACGCGCAAGGACAAGGAGGACGACCGCACGCGCCACATCGAGACGCTGCAGGCGCACACGGGGCCGGCGTTCCTCACCTACCGCGACGACCGCGCGATCGACGAGATCGTGCGCGCGGCGTGCCGTGCCGCGCCGCTGTACGACTTCGTCGCGCCGGACGGCATCGGCCACACGGTCTGGGAGATCGCGACGGGCGCGAGCTGCCTCGGCGACGAGCTCCAGGAGCTCTTCGCACGCATCCCCGTCGCCTACATCGCCGACGGCCACCACCGCAGCGCGGCGGCGGCGCGCTACGCCGAATCGCACGGTTTCGCGGGCGAGTCGCGCTGGTTCATGGCCGTCATCTTCCCGGCGAGCCAGCTGAAGATTCTCGCCTACAACCGCCTCGTCGCCGACCTGAACGGCCTGAGCGACGATGCGTTCCTCGCGCAGGTCGCGGCGCGCTTCACCGTCGGCGCGAAGGGCGCGAGAGGCTGCCGCATGTATTTCCGCGGCCGCTGGACGGATCTCGGCTGGACAGTGCCCGCGGGCGCGGATGTCGTCTCGTCGCTGGACGTGTCGTATCTCCAGGACAATCTGCTCGCGCCCGTCCTCGGCATCGCCGACCCGCGCACAGATCCGCGCATCTCGTTCATGGGCGGCATCCGCGGCGACGCGGCGCTGGCCGCGAAGGTTGATGCGGGCGAGGCCGCCGTCGCGTTCGCGATGGAGCCGGTCACGGTCGAGGAGATGATGGCGATCGCCGACGCGGGCGCGATCATGCCGCCGAAGTCAACCTGGTTTGAGCCGAAGCTGCGCTCGGGCCTCTTCATCCATCGGGTCCAGTGACGGTCGGGCGGCGAGCGGTGTTGTTCTGGGGGCGGCTGAAGCGGAAGATCGTCAAGGAGCCGCTCCCGCCCGAGGACATCGCCGGCGGCTGGGCGCTCGGCGTCTTCGTCGGCTGCGCGATCCCGTTCGGGATGCAGCTCGTCATCGCCATCCCGCTCGCGCTGATGCTGCGCGTCTCGCGCCTCGGTGCGACGGTCGGCACGTTCATCACCAACCCCGCGACGATCTTCGTCATCTACCCCGCGCAGACGTTCATCGTCAACAAGCTGCTCTTCGGCGGTTCGCTCACCTACACGAAGCTGATGGAGACGGAGTGGACGTGGCACGCGATCCGCCGGCTCGGCGTGGAGGTGGTCGCGTCGTTCTTCCTCGGCGGCTTCCTGCTCGCGATCATCCTGACGCCGATTGCCTACTTCACGGTGAAGCGCCTCGTCGTCGTCCACCGCGCGCGGGCGGAGAAGAAAAAGAAGGCGGCGGCCGTATGATCTCGCCGGAAAAGATCGCGCAGATCCGCGAGCTGATGGCTGCGGCGTCGGTCTTTGAGGACGACCTTGAGGAAAGCTACATCCTCGGCGGCGGGCCGGGCGGCCAGAAGACGAACAAGACGTCGAACGTCGTCCGCCTCGCGCACGGGCCGAGCGGCCTGATGGTGCGCTGCGGCGAGACGCGCAGCCGCGAGACGAACCGCTGGCTTGCGCGCCGGGCGCTCGCCGAGCTCATCCTCCAGCGCGAGCAGGGCCGCAAGTCGGCGGAGCAGCAGGCGCGCGAGAAGCGCCGCCGCCAGAAGCGCCGCCGGTCGCGCCGCCAGAAGCAGCGGATGCTCGACGACAAGCACGCGCACGCCGAGAAGAAGGCCGCCCGCCGCAAGGTCGACCCGGACTAGCCGCCGCCCGCGTCAGCGCGCCCGCTGCCGGCGCCATTCCCGGGGCGAGAGGCCGAAGGTTTCGCGGAAGAGGTTGGAAAAGTAGGCGCTGTTGCAGTAGCCGAGCCGCCGGGCGATGTCCGTGGCCGGGAGCGAAGAGGCGCGCAGGAGGCGCTTGGCCTCGTCCAGCCGGAGCCGCGCCAGAAAGCGCGCGGGCGAAATTCCGATTTCAGACGCGAAGGCGCGGTCGAGCGTGGGGCGCGAAATGCCGAGCCGTTCGGCGAGCGCCTTGGTCGTCGGCGGATGGGCGAGCTCGGCCATATAGATGTCGCGCGCGTCGCGCACCAGGCCGTGCGGCGCCGCCAGCGTGTCGGTCGAGCGCCGCTCGGCGATCCCGTGCGGCGGAACGAGGAGCGGCCGGCGCGGCGCGCGTCCCCCGGACATGAGACGGTCGAGCAGGGCCGCGCCCGCATAGCCGTTGCGCGTCATGTTGTTCCGGACGGAGGAGACGGGGACGATCTGGCTTTCGCAGATGGGCTCGTCGTCGCCCGCGCCGAGGATGGCGACGTCGTCGGGGATGGAACAGCCGACGGACAGGGCGACGGACTCGGCGCGCGAGGCGTCCGCGTCGTCGAAGCAGAAGATGCCGAGCGGCTTGGGCGCGTCGGCGATCCGGTTCTCCAGCCACCGCGAGAGCGAATGCCAGTCGTCCGCCTTGGTCCGCTCCGGATCGAGCGCCCAGGCCCAGCGGCGCGGCGTCTCGACGAGCGCGGCGGCGAAGCTGTTGAAGCGCAGTTCGTGCTGATGGCCCCAGCCGGTGGAGAACCAGGCCGTGTGGCGGAACCGCTTGTCCGCGAAGTGCGCGGCGGCCAGACGCCCGATCGCGACGTTGTCGCTCGCGACGCGCGGCAGATGGATGTCCGGGCGGGTGAAGCTCAGGTCGACGACCGGGATGCGCTTCCGGCGCAGGTCGCGGACCTGCCGCAGCATCCCTTCGTCGTCGCGCAGCGTGACGAGTGCGCCGTCGCCGTCCCAGCCGTCGAGCATGTGCGTCAGGCGGTCGGAGACCGTCAGGTGCCAGTTGTGCGAGCGCGCGTAGACGGAGATGCCCTTGAGCCGACCCGGCGACGAGGGCGTGATCAGGAGGAGGATGTTCTTGGTCGTCATGACGCGCAGTATACCATACTGTGAGCGGAAAACGCAAGTTCGCGTGAAAAATGCAAGTGATTGGAGAACGGGGACGAGGCACTGCGCCGGTCGGGAGGCGCAAGAGACGCGCGGCGGGAAAAGAAAATGCGCGATGCTCCCCTGCAGGGGAGTGCGGCCGCGCTGGAAACTTGGTATACTGTGTACCATCTGTTGGAGAGAGAAAGAGAGAAGAAGAACAGATGAAGCGGACAGTACACAGACGACAGCTTTTCGTCTCGCGGGCGACCTATCTGCGCCCCGATCATCGCCTGTCATCGCGCGAGGCCGAGATCCTGACCTGTTTCTCGTTCGGCAAGACGCGGCAGGAAGTCTCGGAACTTTTCGGCATCAGCCTCGACACCGTCAAATCGCACGCCAAGAGCATTCGCACGAAGTTGAACGTCAGCAACGTGCCGTTCGCCGTGCGGCGCGGCTTCGAGCTCGGCATCCTCCGGCCGATGTGCGCGGAGGAAACAGGCAATTGACATCCCGCTCTTGCTCGCATCGCCCAACCACCTAAGATAAGGAGATAAACCAATGAAAACGACGCGGACCCCAACCCCATTGCGCTATCTTGCCAAAAACAGGGGGGGGGGGCAAATACGGTTGGTTATGGCAATCGCCGCCTTGTCCTTTTCGCCGGCCCGCGCCGCCGAATGGCTCGGCACGGGCGGCGATACGCTCTGGGGGAACGCATCCAACTGGGAAAGCCAGACCGGAGTCCCCGTCGGCAACATCGCCGTTTCGGCGAAGGCGGGCGACCACCGCACGATCACGCTCGACGGCGACCGTGCGTTCAGCGGCACCTTCGTCGTGACCGCCGGAACCGAATCGTCGCCCATCGTCTTTGACGCGACCGTCGCGGCTGTCGCGGCGGCGAACCACGTCGAGCAGACGAGCACCCACGGCTTCGACGTGAAGAGCGGCGGCGTGCTCAAGGTCGTGTCCGGCGTCTACGACTGGGCGAACGATTACCGCGTGGCGGACGCGTCCGTCCTGTGGATGACCGGCGGGCGGCTGACGACGAAGTACTGGGGCGTCCTGAGCGGGTCGGCGTGCCTCAAGATGGACGGCGGCGAGCTCGTGAGCGGCTGGCGGGACGGCGCGGAAACGGATAACGGCCGGCTGAATCTGCGCGACAATTCGTCGATCGTCATGACGGACGGGCGCATCCGCTGCGCCAACAACACGAACGGCGGCAACGATGCCGAGGCGCTGACGATCGGCGAGAATGCCGGAACGACGTCCGTCAGCGTGTCGGGCGGCGAGATCGTCGCGAGCGGCAAGATCCATCTCGGCATGAATGCAAGTTCCGTCTCGGAACTGTCCGTCTCGGGCACGGGCGTCGTCTCGTCCGCCAATGACATGCGCCTCGGCTACAATGGTGCCGATTCCACGCTGACGATCGCGGACAACGGCCAGGTGAATGTGGGCACGACGGCCGTTCCGCGCTGGCTGATTCTGGACAAGGGGCGGTCCACGATCAATCTGGACGGCGGCACGCTCAGCGTCGGGAAGCTGTCCGTCGCGTCCGACAGCACGGCGGAAATCAATTTCAACGGCGGCACGCTCAAGGCGCAGTATTCAATCACCGACTACATCGACAACCGCGAGGCGCTGACGCTGAACGTGCAGGCCGGCGGCGCGGTCATCGAGACGGATTACGCGCTGTCGATCGCGGCGCCGTTTGTCAGCGGCGAGTCGGCCGACGGCGGGCTCACGAAGAAGGGCGACGGCATCCTGACGCTGACGGGCGCCTGCACCTACACGGGCGATACGGTCGTCGAGCAGGGCGTGCTGGCCCTGCCGTACAACACGACGCTCAACGGCAATCTCGTGATCAAGGAAAAGGGCGCGCTCGTCTTTGACCTGACGGGATGCGAGAACCTTGCCGCGAACGAAGAGATCACGCTTCTGACGCTGGCCGAGGGGAAGGCGCTGTCGTTCGCGGCGGCGGATGACGCGCTGGAGACGGCGGTCTTCCTGATCGGCCCCGTTGTCGATGCGACGCTGGCGTACGACGCGGACGCGCGCACGCTCAAGGCGACGCTGACGGACGTGACGAACGCGTCGTCCACGCGCAAGGTGACGACCTGGAACGGCGGCGCCGCGGGCACGGCCTCGCCCGCCGACTGGCATGTCGACAACAACACGCACTGGTCCAACGGCCAGCCGACCGGCCGCGACGACATCGCGGTCGTGCCGGGCGACGGCAAGATTTTCTACTGGAACGCGAACGCCCCGGCCTTCGGGACGTATGTCATTCGCCACGGGACGCTCTTCCTGGTGGCCAGCGCCGGGAATCCGACGGTGAAGGTCAAGCGCGTCGCCGGTGTCGGCACGCTGAAGTCCTCGCATGTCGGCCTCGAACCGTCCGCCTGCAATCTGACGGTCGATCCGACGGTCGCCTTCGAGCCGAGCAACGAGGCGACGACGTCCGACACATGGGTGATGGCCGCGTCGGGCTGGTCCGTGACGGTGAACGGCGACATCATGGCCACGAACGGCCTGTTCATCTGCTACGAGCGCGCCGTGCTCAACGGCGATGTCCGCGTGACCTATCCCGGCGTCACGCATCGCATCGCCGCCAACGCCGGCGGAACGACGCTGAACGGCACGCTTCAGATCGGCGGCGGCACGACCGTCGAGCTGGGCAGCTCGCTGACGCTGGGGGCGGAGGCCGGTCTGGTGTACGTGGGTCCGGCCGCGCTGACGGGCACGGCCTGCACCTGGCCGACGGTGACGGTGGCGGGCGGCACGGTCGATTACACCGCGCTGCCGGAGACGGCGGCGGAAAGCTACGCGGTGCGCGGCGGCGCCGTGACGATCGCGGCGGGCGCGGAGCTGTCGAAGCCGCTGGCCGTGTCGGGCGGTGGCGTGGTCGTGGACGTGTCCGGCCTCACGGATCTCCAGGCGGGCACCGAAGTCACGATCACGGGCGTGCAGCTGGCGGACGGTCTGTCGGCCGCGGATGTGTTCACGATGTCGGACGGCGTGCTGGACTGGACGTTCAAGGTCGGCGAAGACGGCACCATCGTGGCGACGGCGCACGACCAGGCCCAGCTGATCTGGAACGGCGGCAGCGCGGACTGGCTGGCCGCGGACGTCTGGCTCAAGGACGGGACTCATGCGGCGACCTTCGCGGATACGAACGATGTGACGTTCAACGGGGCGGACATGACGGCGGCGGAGACGGCGACCAACACGGTCCGCATCGCATCGACGGTCAGGCCCACGCAGGTGCGGGCGTCGGCGCCGGCCGGCAAGGGCTACCGGCTGACGGGCGCGGCGGTCGAGTCGGTCGCGCTGACGCAGACGGGCGAGGGGGCGCTGATTTGCGCGAACGACGCGCTGACTGTTTCCGGCACGGCGACCGTGACGGCGGGTGCGCTCGTTCTGGAGGGTGCGGCGCTCACGGCCGGGGCCGTGGCGGTCGAGGGGGGCGAACTGCGGCTGGAGGGCGCGACGCTCGCGGCGGAACGCGTGGCGAACGGCGGGACGCTGCGCGTGGCGGGCGCGGCGACTTCCACGCTGCCGGTCGCGCCGTCGGGGAGCGGCACGATCGCGATCGACGAAGGCGCGACGCTGGCCTATGCGCCGGGCTGGATTGACCAGAACGTGTCCGGCGCGGGCACATTCAAGCCGACCGCCGGCGCGTTTACGATTTACGACGGGGCCCGTTTTGCGTCATTTGACGGTCAGGTCAGAATTGAAACGGGCACGACCTTGAATTTGCAAGGCGGCCCCAATACGCGCGAGAATTACATCCTCGGTTACAATACGAAGCTTGTGATGGCCGGCGGCACGGTGGGGCGGTTCGGCGGGCCGAAGGGTTCATGGCAATCTCGTTTTCGAGGATGGCACGACGAGTTTCATCAACAATACCGAGTCCCGATCGCAGTGGGGCGGCTGCCAGCTGCGTGTCAACAGCGCGATTTCCGGCGGCGGAACGGCCACGTTCCGGGCGACGACGCCGAACGGCTGGTGGACCACTCTGAACGGCGACAACAGCGGTTTCACGGGTGTGATGAATCTGTCGGGCAACGCGTTTATCTTCACGACCGCGGCGGCCGGCAGCGCGGACGCGACCTGGAACTTCATCACGGCCGATACGCTGCAGCTGACGCACGCGGCGGGCACGGCGATCAAGTTCGGCGCGCTGAACGTGACCGAGGTCGGCGGCCGCATCCACGTTGTCAACGAGGGCGCGGCGGTCGAGGTCGGACAGAAGGGCGACAGCACGATCGAGGGCGCGTTCACCGGCGCGGCGTTTACGCTGACGAAGAAGGGCGCGGCGACGGCGCTGACCTTGAACGGCGATTCGCCGAACGCGGATGTCGTTGTCGAGGCGGGCGCGGTCGGCGGCACCGGCACGGTGAAGTCGCTCGTCCTTCAGGAGGGCGTCGAGGTCGACTTCGGCACCGCGCTGGAGGACGCCACGAGGCCGCATGACGGGCTGAAGACGCTGACGCCGCCGACGTGGGTCGGCACGGGCGTCGTCCGGAACGGCGCGCGCGAAAGCGGGAAATGGGTCCTGCGCTACCGCACCGAGACGGTGACGCCCGAGGAGGGCGACGCCTACAACGTCTACACGGTCTACACGGAATTCATGAAGACCGGTTTCAAGCTCATCATCCGTTGAGAAAGACGAGAGAAGGAGAACAACACCATGAACAGAACGACAGTGAAATCGGCCACGCGCCTCGTCGCCAGCCTTGCACTTCGCCATGTTGCACAAAGGCACGGGGGCGCACACAGAGGATGGTCTGCGCTTGCGGCGGCATTTTTCACGGTCACTGCCATCGCCGGCAATAACGTCTTTCAGCAGGGCGCGGCCGATGGCGATGGCGATTATCTGGCGTCCAACTCAGCCAACTGGGGGCAGCACGGACAGGTTTCGACGGATGCTGATACGGGAGAGACCACCATCACCGAGATGTCGTTCTCAAATCCCTTCGTCACGACGTTCGACAAGCTGATCAAAACCACCACATACTGCTGGATAGGCGCTACGGACGGCGCGTACGATGCCGACGACAACTGGTGCGTCTGGCGCACGAAGAACAATTCCTCCGAATACGGCTTCACCCAGACCGGCGACAACCACGTCGTGATGGCGGATGCTTCGAACCAGAAAGGGCGACTGCGCATCGAAAGCGGTACATACACCGCCAAGACGTTCCAAATCGGCGGCAACAGCGGCACGGCGTATCTGGACGTGAGCAACGCGACGTTGAGGGCGACGGGGGACTTCCGCGTGGCATCCCTCAACGGCGGCAGCACCAAGGGCTATGTCACAATCCGCGACGGGGCGACGGTGACGGCGGAGGCGAACATCGCCATCGGCACGGAATCGGGCGTGACGGCTGATGTGACGGTCACGAACGCCACCGTTGCCGTCACGGGCACATCTTATGTGGGGCGCAGCGGCGGCACTGGCGTGATGACCATCAAAGACGACGCGGCATTTTCCACGACAGGCGGACTTCAGCTGGGCAGCAGTTCCGCGACTGCGACAGGCTCTTTTACCATGGAGACGAACTCGACGCTGACATCCGGCGCCGTATACATCGCCAACGACAATGCCAGCAACAGCGGCACGTTCACGATGAACGGCGGCACGGCGACGATAAACGGCGCGCTCTGGATTGGCAAGAACGGCACGGGAACGTTCGTGAACCACGGCGGCAACGTGACCGCGACAGGTGATTTTCTGATCGGCATGAATGGCGGCACCGGCACTTTTACGCTCAACGGCGGCGAGATGGAAACCGATTTCTGGTTCCCGGCGGGGCGGGACGGCGCGGGCCATGCCGACATCTACATAAACGGCGGACGGCTTCTGATCGGGCAGGGAACAGCCAAGAACGGAATGATAGACCTCTGCAATTACGCCGGTTCGTCTGCGACGTTTACAATGACAGGCGGCTACGTTTACGCCCCCGGGTCGAAAAACAACGCCGACTCGGGCGTGGCATTTGCAATCGGCAACAATTCCACGGCGAACGTCGAAGCTTCCATTTCCGGCGGCGAGCTGTATCTTGACGGCAAGATATGCGTGCCTCGCGCTGGCACGGGGTCGCTTGCGCTGTCGGGGACAGGCAAGATAACGGTGACTTCCGGCGATTCGCTCGTGGGCAACGACGGAACAGGCACGTTCACGATGTCCGGCGGCGAAGCGTCGTTCCGGGGCTTGAATCTCGGCAGCACGTCGTCGGGCGAAGGGACGTTCAATCTTTCCGGCGGCGAATTCACTGCGAACAGCTACACCTGCATCGGCAACGGCGGCACGGGCCGCATGGTCCAGACGGGCGGAACATACACGCAGGCGAACACCGTGTTCATCGTGGGTCAGGGCGGCAACGCCGATGCGTCGGGAAGCTACAAGATAACCGACGGCTCGCTGACCGCGCCCGCGCTTTATGTCGCCGAAAACGCCACGCCGGGTACGATGGAAGTCGCCGGCGGCAGCGTGAAGATAACGGGAGACGCCACATTCTCGAACTACGCCAATTCGGGCAATTCGTCCCTTGCCGTAAGCGCCGGCGCAATGGACGTATCCGGCCAGATAAAACTCGCGCAAGGCGCCAACACCCATGGCACGATAACGGTAAGCGGGGGCGCGCTCACCAACCACAACTGGTTCTGCGTCGGCTCTACCGGCAATTCGGGCTACACGGCCCAAATGACGATAACGGGCGGCGAGGTTTACAACGCAGGCAATCTTACGCTTGCATCCGCCATCGGCGGCAATTCAAGTTCGACGGTCGTCGTTTCGGGCGGGAAGTTCGCCAACACGGGCGACATATATATCGGCGAATGCAACGAGCTCCACGATGGCGGAATCGGCTCCGCTTCTTTCACGCTTTCGAGCGGCACGGTGGACAACTCGAACGGATTGACCCACTTCGACTACAAAAACAAGTCGGTTGCAGGCTCCACGTTCGCATTGACCATCAGCGGCGGCGAGTATATCACGAAGCAAATAAAGCATGGCACGGGTGCCGGCACGGCCACGATAACTCTCGGCGGCGGCACGCTCAAGGCGTCCGCCGGCGCAACGAGTGACTTCATACCTGCAAACAACAACCTTTCAATCGTCCTCGCAACAGGCACTACAACCACAATCGATACGAACGGCAAGGCCCTCACAATCGGTGCGGCTGTTTCAGGAACAGGAACGCTCCGCGTGACAGGCGGTGGATCGCTTGCGCTTGGTGCCGGAATGACCTATACAGGAACCACCGCAGTTGAAGCAGGAACAACCCTTTCCCTGAGTGACACATCGGCAACCACCTCGCGCCTGATACTCAGGGGTGGTAGCGTCTCGGTTCCGGCGAACTTCAGCGTCGCCGAGGTCGAACTTGCTTCTGGTGGCGAAGTGGCACTTCCGTCCTGGTACACAACCAGTATGAAGTTGATCATTAGCGGAGATACGACGCTCGTTGTGCCGCAGGGAACGACGTTGGGCGACGTGGAGTTCAAGGATAACGGAAAGATTGTCTACACGCTTTCAACCTACACGGCAGGCGAGACGGCTAATGTCGCCACAATTGGAACGGTCGCATATCCAGAAAACGAGACAATAGCCGATCATATCTATATATCGGTTGACGGCACTAGAATGGCGACCGTTTCCAATGCGAATGGAGCGCTTACTGCGCAGTCGCGCGAGGTTGAGTGGATCGGCACGGGCGCGGTCGATTATGCCGATGGCACACAGTGGCAGGGAGGAGCGCTTACCAGCTTTGATATTGCAGTATTTGGCGAGGATGCCACGGTTTCCAGTGCTCACCCTGTGATGAAGCTGACTGGCGGTACGACCGTTACAGTCGCGCAGGCATTGACTATCGACGCACTTACCATCGGTGCAGGCGGCGGTTCTATCGATACGGGCAGCTACGGCGTGACGATAGCGAATGTAAAGAGCGTTGACGGGACACTTGGTTTCTCCGGCGCTGGTACGGTGACGATAAGCGCAGCACCCGCTGCGCCGGTTGGAATTGTTTTGTCCGGCACTGTGGTCGCGACAGTTCCCTATCAGACGGCGATGTCCTCCGTCACGCTTGGCGAGCAATCGATGTTGATACTGGATGCAAGCGGACTTTCCGAAACTTACACGCTTTCGACCGCCTGCCCAATCACTCTGCCGCAGGGATACGACAATCCTGATTGGTTTGTTGCGGCGAAGGGCGGTCGCTTTGTCGCGACGTTTGACGATAGCGACGGGTGCGCGCTTTCGTCGATTCGCCCTGCCGCGCAAGGCGAGGGAGTCGTGAATGTCTATCTCGGCAATAACGGTACCGGATCCGGCGAATGGAGCACAACCGGCCAGTGGTCGCTCGGGGCGGTGCCTACTAGCGTCGATACTGCAATATTCGTGAAGGACGGCACGCTCACGGACAATGTAGCCGACACGGTTGCGCCCAGCAATATCGTGCTGAAGACGTCACGGGTGAAGTTTATCGGCGGAGGCAACTGGCCGAAGATCAGAGCGCAGGAAATCAATGGCAT
>Ga0310695_10006326_pt1 | contig 19677 bp, 9 predicted proteins | sample RumenRJG_04DNA_FD_203882 | JGI IMG/M metagenome (GOLD analysis project Ga0310695, IMG submission 203882) | Bovine rumen microbial communities from Lethbridge, Alberta, Canada - RJG_04 (v2) (version 2) | ecosystem: Host-associated > Mammals > Digestive system > Stomach > Rumen | place: Canada...
GCGTTACTGCCTGAGTACCAGCCTGAGCCTTGACAGTACCGTATTCCAAGCTATCGAGGCTATAAGAGGAAGTATAACCACCCTCATAGGTAGCAGTCAGCTCCAAGCCCTCACGATCGAATACGAAGGTACGATCCTTCACATCGCTAACGGCTGCAGAATTATAATAGTAGTAGTTTGTACGTTTTGGAGCAGTCTTCACTACCAGTGAAGTCATCTTGTCTGCAGAAGGAACCACCTCGAACTCTGCACTTGCCATGATTGGCTTAACAGCAGCAGCGCCGTTAGTGGTCTTAGCATACATCACAACAAGCGTCTTCTTACCAGGATCAGCAATGTCAGGAATTGAGTTGAATACCAGATCACCTGCTTCTACTTCTGCCACAACATCCTGTTCATAAGTCACTGTGGCTGTCACACCCTTCATGGCCTCTTCAAGTTCAATGCCCTGCTGGATCTGAGAAGGCACATTGTTGAGAACCATAGATACAGGCTGCTTGTCTTCCTTAGATGTGCATCCACCGATTGGCTCGATATTGGTTGTCAGGAACTGTACAAAAGAACCTTCTACACCAATACGGCAAGCGAGGTCTTTCTCAGAGCCTGTAGAGGGGAATGAGGTCTTCTGGTTATAAGTTTTAACCAGATCACCATTTCTCATCTCTATAAAGAGTCCACCTTCAGCACGGTTAACAGTCAGCGTAATCTTACCATTGAACTTCTGCACGGAAGGATCAATATCGTCAGCATCAGAAGAGTTAGTGAACGTTCCGCTTACCAGACTTCTGTCAATTTCAGTTCCTACAGTATTCCACTCAGAGTTCTTTGATGGATCATTATCGAAACGAATCACGCCATATTCATCACCTAAAGCACCATTGTAGTCATTCAGAACAATATAGAAGTTCTTATAGTACTTGTTATCAGGATTCACTGTGAGAGTGAACTCGGCATTCCATTTCACACCAGCAGGAACAATATAGGTCTTACCCAATGTAAAGAAACCTGCAGTGAAGTCTGTGTTACCTATCGGATAGTAGTCATCCATCATACCAACCAGTTCCTCTGGCTTATTGGCCTCAGCTATTGAATCCACCTTTGCGGCAACCCAATCTGGCGCATTCACTTTATACAGCTCACCACCCTCACAACTCGTCAGAGCCAGCATGCCAAGTGCTGCTGCACAGAAAGCGGATGCTATTTTATTTAGATGTTTCATAATCTTTATACTTTTATTTAGTTTATATTACTTGCTCAGATTAACTACAGGGTGAACTGTCCAACCCTTCTTCTGGAAATAAGCAGAATTGTCGAAATCTGTATTTGCAGAATTACCTACAAGGTTGAAGTTGTTAGTAAGCAGACTCTCAAAAATTGGGAAGTACTCATGACCTGGACGGTATGTGTCGAATGAACTCTTCACCTGAGGGTCAGAATTTACTTCACTGTAGCTAACAGGCTCCTTAAGTCTCTTTGCTGCATCCTCATAAGGATAAAGGCGATAGGTACCATGTTCCTTCAACTGCTGCAGACGATCTGCGCTATAGAAGAAGCCCCAACGGATAAGATCGAAACCACGGCCAGACTCACAACCAAACTCCTTAGGACGCTCCACGTTAGCAATCTGCTCAAACAGCTTATCCTTAGAATCGAAATCAGAAAGCTTAAGATCTGCCAATTCAGCACGGCTACGCACCTGGTTAATCCAATCGATAGCCTGCTGGGTAGGTCCATTTACCTCATTCTCGCACTCAGCAGCACGGAGCAGAACGTCAGCATAGCGCATCAGACGCAGATTGATACCACACTTCAGACCTACAACGACAGTCTCATAAAGACCTGGACGCATGTTAGTCCACTTAGCAATAGGCAGACCACCATTAGCCTTAATCGTAACAATCGGACTCTCGTTAGTCATCGGCTTCTTATAGGCAACATTGCCATACTCAAAACCTTCCCAGTCAGTCTCGTGTGTACCAATAGTCCAATAAAGACGTGGGTCAAGTTTTCCACCCTTTGTCTTTTCTGATGTATAGAGCTGATAGAGCCAAGGCTGTGCAGAAAGGTCTTTCCAGCCACCAAAGTCCTCACAACCGAAATTAGACTCAACGGCATGTCCCTGAGATGCATTCTTACTGATGTTAACAGGTGTCCATTCGTCATCGGTACCCTGAGATCCATAATCCAGGAACTGGACTTCGAAAAGACTTTCAGCATTGTTCTCATATGCAGAAGTTTCACGGAAGTTGTCGCCGTAGTTCTTCATCAGCTCGTACTTACCATACTTCTGAGCTATGATGTCCTTCAGAACAGTAAGAGCCTCACTGTACTTATGACGCTGCATAAGAGCACGGGCATAGAAACCTGCTGCAGCACCATTGGTTGCACGGCCTTTTGCCCACTCACCACCAGCATCACGAGATGGCAGTAAAGACATGGCTTCAGCAAAATCTGCCTCAACCTGATCGAGCACTCGATCATACTGTGCAAGCGGATCAGTATCACCCTCCTCCTTATTAGCAGCATAAAGACCATCGAGTGTAGAATAACTATTATAATCCAGAATTAACGCAGGATTCTGATAGTAATTTGCAAGATTATAGTAAGAGAGTCCACGGATAAAAAGAGCTTGTCCCTTAATACGGTTCATCTCCTCAGAGGCAGAATTTATCTCATTGCAACGAGTGATGACAAAGTTACAGATATTGATGGTATAATACCAGTCACGCCAGATCCACAAACCACCAATCGCATCGATTTCTGGGTTTGTTGTACCAAAGTTAAAATGGTCGGCAGGAAGATGACCCCAACTTTGAGCAGGATTATAAACTTCATCACCACGACAGATATCCATCGTATAGCCAACACGTGCGTACGTACCTTCCATACGCATATGGTGATAACATGCTTTTACAGCATCTTCCAAATCTTTTGTAGATTTGCCAAATGTTCCCGTTGTAGGATCGTTGGGGTTTGTCAACTCCAGCTTGTCACTGCATGAAGTCAAGGTAGCAGCGCCCAACATGATGGCCAAAGAAATTTTATATAGATTCATATTCTTCTTTTTTACTTTATTCATTGATTCTTTATTTCATCCACCCATTAGAATGAGAAGAGGAGTCCAGCCATGAAGGTGCGTGCTGTCGGATAAGAGCACCAGTTGAAACCTGGAGTGAATGCACCACCACGGAAGTCAACATTATAGCCATGATACTTGGTAAATGTGTAGAGGTTCTGTGCAGACACATAAACACGTGCGCCAGAAACAACACCCTTGAACAACTTGTCAGGAATGTTATAACCAATCTCTACATTGGCAATCTTCCAATAAGCTGCATTCTGGATCTTGCGGTCGCTGAAATAATCATTCCAAGCTTCACCATTTGAAGTAATATAGGTGCGGGGCACATCTGAGATATAAGTACCGCCGTCCCAACGATTAGCACCAAGAACATTTACGTCTTTATTACCCCAACCATAGCTAGAGTTCAAATTATTATAGATACCATCCTCAACCTTATAATTCAGCGCACCGAAAGTTGAAATACTCAAGTCGAAATTCTTGTACTCCAAATGAGCACTCAGACCGAAGTTAATCTTTGGCAGACCACTTCCAAGTACTTGACGGTCCTGATCATTGATAATATTATCACCATTCAGATCTTTATAAAGGCAGTCACCAACCTGAGCACCAGGCTGTGTGGCATGGCCATCCAAATCGGCCTGCGTTCGGGCAATACCCTCATATACGTAACCGTAGAACTGACCAACAGGCTGTCCAACGATTGTGATATGACGAGAATCGTTTTCTGGGAAATAGGTGGTCTGACCTGTTGACAAAGCTGTTACCTCATTAGATAATGTGCTGAAGTTTGCACTGATCTGGTGCTTCAAAGGATGATCAAAGTTGCGGTAAGTGAATGAGAACTCCACACCTGTATTCGTCATTGAAGCGGCATTCATCGTAACTGTTGTGTTAGATACACCAGCATTGGCAGGAACAGGTACGCCATGAAGCAGATCGGTAGATTTATTCTTATACCATTCTGCCGTGAACTCAATGCGGTTGTTGAACAGAGCCAGGTCAATACCTACGTTCATGGTCTTCTTCTTCTCCCATGCAATGTTCTGGTTTACGAAAGTCTCAATAGAAGAACCTACAACAGGCGTATTACCAAAGCTATAAGTCATATAGCCTGGACGATAAGTGGCCTGATACATGTACTCACCAATATTCTCGTTACCGAGCTCACCATAGCTGGCACGAACCTTGAACATGTTAACGATATTGTGGTCGATGGGGAAGAACTTTTCCTTATCGAAACGCCAACCGATAGATACTGACGGGAAAGTGCCCCAACGGATATCCTTTGTCAGACGAGAGCTACCATCACGACGGATAATAGCAGAAAGCAGATATCTGCCATCGTAGTCATAGATCAAACGACCAATGATAGAAGTCAGAGCATGTTTATACTCGAAAGAGCTGGCATCACGACTTGCTGCATTCTGAATCTGCAGGAAATATGGTTCTGAAAGATTTACACCCCAGGCATTCAGCAAATTGGTATTCTCCTCTTCGTATGTGATACCACCCAACAGATTAATATGGTGTAAACCGATGGTTCCATCGTAATTAATGGTATTCTCAACAAGGAAATCGGTATATTTACGGTGATTCTTATCTAAACGCTCGTTACTCTTGTCGAGATATACACGGCTACCCTGAATCCATGAAGGAATCCAAGTCTTGTCGTTAGCATGGGTCGTACTATAAGAGAGATTGAGTTTATAGTTCAGTTTGTGATTCTTTTGCTCGAAACCAACCATCTTAAACAGGTCAACGTCGGCAGAACCTGTAGCAACCACGCGATCAACAACAGTATTACGAGTCAACAGATTATTGATCAGCAAAGAGTTAACAGCACTGATATCACCATGAATGTTGTCATCAGCAACACCATAGCCGTATGCATCATAATTATAACCACTAGCTGCACCTACTTTATCGTCGAGTACCCAAGTTGACTCATCGTAGGGTTTAATTGTCGGCTGCATAGTAAGTGTACCGCCAAGTACATTATAGCCTGCCAAGCCATATACACCCTGAATATACTCCTGATTATTAGAGATACCCATACCGTCCTGGCTAGAATGAGAATAAACAACGCTGGTACGGAAGTTGATGAACTTGGTCTCCATCGTATTGTTCACACGGGCGGTGAAACGCTGATAGTTAGGACCTGCACCTTTCAGAGTACCTTTCTGCTGGAAGTAGTCAAGACCTACATTATAAGTATTGTGTGCACCACCACCACTGAGGTTGATATTGTGGTTCTGACGAATACCAGTCTTAAACATCTCATCCATCCATTTCGTATTGGTGTTGTCCATGAATTTATATGTGCCATCACCAACTGCGCTATATCCGGCAGGCAGAGGTGTACCAGAGTTGGCTGCTGCCTGGCCAATATATGTGCTATACTGATCAGCATTCATCACATCATATTCACCCTTGCTGATGAGGTCAACACCAAAGTAACCCTTATAGTCAACCTTCAACGGCTGATCCTTCTTACCTCCCTTGGTTGTGATGATAATCACACCGTTAGCAGCACGAGAACCATAGATAGCACCGGCAGAAGCATCTTTCAGCACCTGAATGGTCTCAATGTCGTTTGGAGAGAAGTCGCGAATTGAAGTCATGGGCACACCATCGATCACATAGAGTGGAGAAGTGTCACCAAAGGAGCCAAGACCACGGATACGTACTGCAGGATCGGCACCAGGCTGACCGTCAGAAGTAATCTGCACACCAGCTACTTTACCTTCCAGCATTGTAGAGATGTTTGCGTTAGAGGTACGCTTCAGCTCTTCAGCGTCAACAACAGATACAGAACCTGTCAAGTCAGCTTTCTTCTGGGTACCATAACCCACAACAACCACCTGATCAAGCATCAGGGCGTCTGATTCCATCTGAATCTTTTCAATTACTGCACGTCCACGTACGGCAATCTCACGATCCTTGTAACCAACATAGCTCACTACGAGCGTACCATTAGATGGAGCGTCGATGGAGAAATTACCGTCAAAGTCGGTAATAACACCCGTCTGAGCACCCTTCAACTTAATCGTTGCACCAATGAGAGGCTCCCCCTCTTGGTCCACAACCTGACCCGTAACCTTGATGGTCTGCTGGGTCACAGATGCCATAGCAGGAACTGGGTAGGCAGAGATACCTCCCATCACACCTAACATGAGCATCGCAGAGAATAATACTTGTTTTCTCATTTGTTAATTGTTTTAAGTTTAAATTTTTTAAACGAGTTAGTTTGTACAACTTTGCTGCAAAATTAGCCGTATATTTATAAATAGAGGTGGACAAAACGTTTTAATAGGGAGATAAAACGATTTTCGTCCCCCTAGATGCGTTTTGTCCACCTCTTGAGATAAATCAAGACCTATCCTTGAGATAAATCAAGAAAACGAACTTGGGCTTACTCCGAACATTTTAGTAAAACAACGGGTAAAATACTTCGGATCATTAAAGCCTACTGCATAGGCTATTTCTGTAATATTACGGTTACCTGTCTTTGAAGAAAGTAACTCCTTAGCCATGTTAAGCCGATAGTTACGGATGAATTGTCCAGCAGGAAGTCCGACCTCAGCATTCAGATGCTTACTGACTACCGTACGGCTCATTCCAAGGGCATCACAGAACTCCTGAACACCAAATTCCGAGTTCATATAATTGGTTTCCATCACCGACATGACCCTTTCCATAAAGGGCTTTGAAGTCTTCAACACTTCCTCCTTATCGGCTTTTACACTCTTCGACACACTTTGTTTGTAGCGTTGTTGATTATCGAGGATATTATGAATGCGCGTTTGAAGCTGACGTGGATCATCAGATTCTTCTAGCACTTTCCTAATGGGATTCAGCAACTGCTCCGCTTCAATCCGCTTCAGATGACTCGCCCACCTATTATATATATATATACAGAATAGTACAAAGAGGATACTCAATAAAAGGCGGAACCACCAACTATTCCAAAATGATGGCACGACAACCACATCCACCGATATAATCTCGTCTTCACCAAGCGTCTGCAACGACTGATACTTAACCTCAAACGTGTAATGCCCGGCGGGTAGCGCACTGTAACGAACTGAATGCATACCAGGTTTCAGCAAGATCCAGTCGTTTTCGAAGCCTTTCATCCGATAACTGTAAAGACCCTGGCGCTCGTGTCCGAAGTCAAGGGCAGAAAAATCTATCGAGAAAGAACGGTTGCTCTCTTTCAAGGTTATGGTCTTAGCTATAGAGATGTCAACATCTAGATAATCACTACCTGCCAATACATCCTGGTTATCAACCATAAGATGCGTAAATATCAGATGTCCCTGATAAGAGCTCTCTGTATTCTCGCCTGTCACCTCTATCAGTCCTCCCTCTGTACCCAGGTAGATGACACCTTCCGAATCCCTTATAGCAGAGTTCCAATAGAAATGAGGGTTTATCAAACCGTCGTATTGTGAATAATTGGTGAATACGTGTAGTTTGGGATCATAGACAGACAGGCCATTCTGAGTAGTCACCCACAAACGGCCATTTCGGTCTTCTGCAATTCCCTTCACGCCATTATAGACCAGACCGTCCTCCTGTGTAAACACTTCAAAATGCTCTTCTCCCTTTTCATCAACAACCCTGCGATAGAGCCCATAGCCATTACTACCCAACCAAAGTGTACCATCACTAGTCTCACAGAATGTCGACAACTTATCCACTATCCGTGATTGAGGATCATTCAGCAGATGGATGATGGCACGATGCTGGAACTTACCATTCTTGTATGATTTAAGGTTGACGATACGCACACCTAAGATACAGCCCATCCAAAGAAAACCATCATGTGTAACAATGGAACCAATGCAACCACGTACATCCCGACAACCATCAAAAGGGTCTTCCATTTCACGTGTCTTAAAACGATAAAAGAAAATACCGTCATTGCTACCTACCCAGAGTCCCTCATTAATAGGATCGTAAGCAAGTGCACCAATGAAGTTGGTTAATCTGGCATATTCTTCCGGAAGATCCAAACGGGTTATCACCTTTGGCGACTTCATATCAAGCATACAGATGCCTCCGCCCCACGTTCCTATCCACAGGCGTCCTTGCCTATCGGCTGTCAGGGCAGACACACTATTATGCGACAAGCCCGAATTGTTCACCGTATAATGAGTAAAGGCAGTTTCTCCTTTTGCCTTATAATTCAAACCGCCTTCAACTGTTCCTACCCAAAGGGATCCATCATCACCGGCAAACATGGCATTGACTGGGTTTGGGGAAAGCGAAGCTGGATCAGAAGTGTGAACATAACTCTTCAACAAAAGTTGACGAGGCGAAAGCCGAACCACACCACCAGATTCCGTTCCTATATAAATCAAGCCCTTATCAACCAACAGACAATGAATGAAATCGTTTTTCAACGGAGAAGCACTGGAACTATTCCACGCAGAAAAACTATCAGTCGCATCATCATAGACATTCACACCAAAAAGGGAACCCACAAGCAGGGTGTTATCCGGCATCAGTGCTAAGCTTGAAAGGAACTCATGAGACGGCATGCCTTCGCCCTCACCATAACGATAACGGTCTAACTTATTTTGATAAGGGTCAAAACGGAATACCCCATGATTGGTTGTCAGCCACACCACATTACCTCGTTTGAAGATATCTGTGACATAGAAGTTAAACAGAGCGCGGAGCGATGAGGATATCTCCTCACGGACAAGCGTACCATTCTTCTCTACCATCCGATAAATGCCGTGGTCAATACCTATCCAAGGTTTACCATTGCCATCCACATCAACCAGGCAGATATCGGGCGTATTACCTATATAGTTATAAGAACTAATAGTACTAACAATACCATCCTCGCTGAAAGACAGTAAGGAGACCTCCTTTGTTGTAACGACCCAAACCCTATTCAAAGCATCCGTATAAACTTTCACAGCTGGTTGAGAGAGCAGTTCGCTTAGGTCGCCGCCATCCACTGTTTTCGGTACCACGGGGAGCATGGTCTTCAGATCCAATACGCTAGTACCTTCATCGAAAGAGATCCAGAGCCGCTTGAACCGGTCTTCAGCAATACTTTTACAGGAAAGACTCTTGAACCCAAGCACAGGCTGCAGCATCCCATAGCCGTCATAGCGCACCACCCCACCTCCGTATGTGCCGACCCACAAGAAACCATTGGAGTCTTTATAAAGCGCACTGACGTTATTATGAGGCAGGCCATTGGTCAAGTCCAAATAGGTCTGGTTATACCGTTCCGTCAGCATGTTCTCGCTACTGAAAACAGATAGCGAGAACAGGAATGAGGCAATGACTATAGCAACACGGCTCAGCATATACAATCTTATTTCTTATCTTTAATTACAAAGACGCAGAGGGAAGCGATCAGGAAGCTGACACCCGCAACAATCATCATTGTGGATTGATGGTGACCCACCAGCGAGAGGATAGTGCCACCACAGATAGCAGCCACTATCTGAGGCACGCAGATGGTACCATTGAAGAGACCGAGATAGGCACCCATGTGTCCGTAACCCTGCAGGGCATTGGTAACAAACGTAAAAGGCATAGCCAACATTGCTGCCCAAGCGCAGCCAATGAGCAGGAAGGGGATGATCTGTAGATACTCGTCATGGATGAACGGTATCAGGCAGAAGCCGATACCTCCGAGAATCAGACTTACACTATAGGCCATCTTCGTATTGCTGAAGCGTGGCAGCATCGCAGCCCAGGTGACAGAACCCATAGCCTGAATAGCATAGAGCACACCCGTCCAGTTGGCAGCTTCCTGATAGGCGTCGGTGGCAGGGTCGATGGTGCCCCAGACGGTCTCCGACACGGCATCCACCACGTAAGTCCACATATAGAGCATACCAGCCCAACAGAAGAACTGTACCAAGCCGACCTTCCAGAAGGTGGAAGGTGCATTTTTCAGCAGCGTGATCCAGTTGGCAGAGTCTTCCTTTTCTTCCGAAACGGGGTTGTATTCCTTGTACTCCTGCGGATCCCACTCCTTGACTTTTAACGTCGTGTAGAGTACACAGAGAATGAGGATGGCCGCACCACAATAGAACGACCAGATAACCGAATCGGGTACAACACCCTCAGGAGCCACGTTCTTCAGTCCGATCCAGGTGAACACGAAGGGGAAAAGGAAACCAACCACCGAACCTGCATTACAGAGGAACGACTGAATGGAATAGGCTTTGGCCTTTTGTTTCTCGTTGACCATATCGCCCACCAACATCTTGAAGGGCTGCATCGCCATGTTGATACTCGTGTCGAGCAGCATGAGAGCCACCAATCCGAAGATGAGGGCTGCACCCACCGCCATTCCAAATGAACCAGAATTGGGCAAAAGGCACATCACTGCCACAGCCACAGCAGCTCCTATAAACAGATAAGGTATGCGACGACCGAAACGAGTCCAGGTCTTATCACTCAGCGTTCCTACGATCGGCTGCACCAGAATACCCATCAGCGGGGGCAAGATCCAGAAAAAACTAAGTGAGTGAGGATCAGCACCCAATGTACGGAAAATACGCGAGATGTTTGCACTCTGTAAGGCGTAGGCTATCTGTACGCCGAAGAATCCGAAACTCAAGTTCCACAGATTCCAAAAAGAAAGATCAGGTTTTTGTTTCATATCATTTATTATCTAGTTGTTCCTCTAATCACAAGACGGGTACGGACGATTCGCTTCTCGATCTTATCAAGGGGCAAAAAACCCTCCACCTTATCCATCAGGATTTGTGCCGACTCCTCACCCACCCGATAACCACGCTGCTCAACAGTAGTAAGCATCGGATCACAGGCAATAGCGCGCTGCCCATTGGTAAAACCACAGATGGAAATATCCTCAGGCACCCGATAACCTGCATGTTTCACGGTGTAAAGGATACCGATAGCCGTATCATCGTTAACAGCAAAGAAACCGTCAGGAGGATTGTCAATGGACATAATCGATGGTGTAATTTGCTCGGCATCATTACGGTTGTCGCACACGATGACTACATTCTTATCGACCGACAACCCATGTTTCAGCAGGGCATCCTTATAGCCATTGTAACGGTTCTTGGAGATCTCAAGCTGCATCGGGCTGCCATAGAAGGCGATACGCTTGCAACCCGTCTCGATGAGATGGGTCACGGCATTATAAGCTCCCATATAATCATCGACCACCACACGACTGGCATTCACACCTGTACAGATGCGATCGTAGAACACCAGCGGGATGCCTGCATCAATCAGCTTCTGGTAATGGGCATAGTCCTTGGTATCCTTAGCCTGCGACACAATGACGCCACACACCTTATATCGGAGGAAGTTCTCACAGATACGCACCTCGCGCTCATACTGTTCACCACTCAATGCCACCATGATGCGGAACCCCCTGGCTGCAGCAGCCTCTTCGATACCCGTCAAGATGGACGAGAAATAATAGTGGGTAAACTCAGGCACAATGACACCGATCACGCGCTGGGGCATCACACGACTATGGCGTAAAGCCTCACCAATGGCATTCGGATAGAAATTGTGCTCACGTGCAAACTGCTGGATGGCCTTGCGACGCTCCTCACTGATACGAGGCGAATCTTTCAAGGCACGAGAGACCGTGGCCACGGAGACTCCGAACTCCTTGGCGATATCCTTCATTGTCATGGGCACCTTCTCTTCCATGCGGTTTTTAACTATTACTGATGCAAAGGTAAACAAAACTATTCAAATATTAAAATAATGTGCGAAAATATTATAGATACAAGTCAATGCAAACGTTTGCACTCGAGAAAAGCACATTTTTTTGCAAAAAAAGAACAACGTATTGAAAAGTAAGCTAAATTTGCACCATGAATAACAGGCTTAAGTGCTAAAAGACAATATTTAAAATAACTATTTTAACTCTAATTAAATGTAATGATGAAGCAGGTAAACATTCAAGTTCCGCTTAGGATGCTCGGCCTTATTTTGGGGCTGTTCCTATCGGTAGGCGCCTTTGCTCAGATTGAGGTTAAGGGCCATGTGAAAGATGCTGCAGGCGAAGACATTATCGGTGCAACAGTACGTGTAGAGGGAACACAAACCGCTACCGTATCTGATTTTGACGGTAACTTCGTGCTGAAGGCAAAAGAGGGTGCAACCCTGGTTGTTTCTTACGTTGGCTATCAGAATGCCACCGTCAAGGCTGCACCAACTGTGGAGGTAACACTCGTGGATGACGAGACGGTTCTTCAAGATGTTGTAGTAATCGGTTACGGTTCAGTCCGTAAAAGTGATGCTACTGGTTCTGTAATGTCAGTAGAGGCAGATCAACTTAACAAAGGTCTTGCCACTTCTCCCGCCGATCTGCTGCAGGGTAAGACTCCTGGCGTACAGATCGTAACGAATAGTGGTGCTCCTGGTGCCGGTGCCAAGATTCGAATCCGTGGTGGTTCGTCGCTGTCGGCTTCTAATGACCCGTTGATTGTGATCGACGGTCTGCCTATCAGTTCAACAGAAATCTCTGGTGGTGATATGCTGAACACCATCAACCCGAACGACATCGAGAGCTTCTCTATCCTGAAGGATGCTTCTGCCACCGCTATCTATGGTAGCCGTGCATCTAACGGTGTGATTCTTATCACCACCAAGAAAGGTAAGGCAGGTTCGAAACCTCGTATCAATGTGGATATGAGCGGCACATTCAAGACCGTTGCCAAAAAGGTAGACGTGCTCAGTGCCGACGCCTTCCGCGAGTTCTTCATGGCTAACTATGGCACCAATGCTGATGCCGTAGCTGCACTGGGAAATGCCAATACCAACTGGCAAGACGAGATCTACCGTAACACTTTCGCTGAGGAAATCAATGCCAGCGTGTCGGGCGGTTATGTCTCTGGCAACAAAACTTTCAAAATGCCATACCGTGTCAGTGCAGGTTTCCTGAACAATGACGGTAACCTAAAAACCACTGGTATGAGCCGCACAAACTTTGGCTTTAACCTGACTCCTACATTGTTCGATGACCGTTTGACCATCAACCTGAATGGTAAGGGCGTGTTCACACATAACAAGTTTGCCGACGAGGGTGCTATTGGTTCTGCTATCCAGTACAATCCTCTGAAGTCTGTTGACAGCAAATGGGAGAGCAACGGTGCCCCCAACACCATGTCAACGCTAAACCCTGTGTTCCAACTTAATGAACAACACAAGAGTTCTTATGTACGCCGTTTCGTAGGTAATGCCCAGTTCGACTATAAATTCAAGTTCCTTGATGGTCTTCGTGCTAATTTGAATCTCGGTCTCGACATATCCACCACTTCTGGCTGGAACATCTCTGATTATCAGAGTGAGGTTTCTTACCACAATAAGGTTGAGAACGGCACTGGCCTCTTTGAGAAATACACTCAGTTGCGCCGCGACCAGACCCTTGAGTTCTATTTGGCATATGCGAAGGAACTGAAGGAGATTTACAGCCGTTTCGATGTCCTCGCAGGTTACAGCTGGCAACATTTCTACAACAAGACTACCAACGAAAAGGTATCCAACGATGGAAATAATACATACCTATATGGTGATCCCACTCTTTTCAAGACTGAGAGTTTTCTCATCTCATTCTACGGTCGTCTGAACTATACGCTTTTGGACCGTTACCTCTTAACCTTCACAATTCGTGATGACGGTACTTCTCGTTTCCAGAACAATAAGTGGGGTGTATTCCCCTCTGCAGCTCTTGCTTGGCGTATCAGCGAGGAGAACTTCATGAAGAGTGCTGACTGGCTCTCTAACCTGAAGCTTCGTTTGGGTTGGGGTATCACTGGTCAGCAGAACATCAACCAGGGTGACTATCCTTCTATCGCTACTTATCATACGAACCAGCATGGTTCACTCTATATGTTCGGTAACAACGTTATTATCCCAATTACTCCGAAGGGCTATGCTCCCCAGATTAAATGGGAAGAAACCACAACTTACAACATTGGTTTGGACTTCGGTTTCTTAGGCAACCGCATCAATGGTAGCATTGATGTCTACCAACGCAAGACCAAAGACTTGCTGAACAAAGTGCCTGTAGCATCAGGTACTAATCTGACCAACTACTTGCTGACAAACGTAGGTGATATGGAGAACAAAGGTATCGAAGGTGCTCTTAATGTTGTGCCTATTGAACAGAAGGATCTCCGTTTGGAAATCGGGTTCAACATTACATACAATAAGAACAAAATTACACGCTTGACAGCTAGCGATGATCCTAGCTATCCTGGTGTTGAGGATGGTGGTATTTCTGGTGGTGTCGGTAACAAGATCCAGATCCAGAAGGTGGGCAATCCCATGAACTCATTCTATGTATTACAGCAGGTTTACGACGAGGCCGGTAAGCCGTTGGAGGGTGTCTATGTAGATCGCAACCACGATGGACAGATCACTGATGACGACCGCTACGTTTACTACAAACCCGATCCTGACGTAATCATAGGTCTGAATACTGAACTGAGCTACAAGAAGTGGACTTTCTCTGCAGCATTCCGTTCATTCCTTGGAAACTACGTATACAATAATGTCGCCTCCAACACTGAAATGAAGGCTGATATGTGGACCAACAATTTCATCTGTAACCGCGTATCAACTGCACCTTACAGTAATTTCCAACAGGCACAATACAAGAGCGACTACTATGTACAGAACGCTTCATTCCTGAAGCTCGACAAGGTAACAGTGGCTTATAACATTGCGCCTTGGGTACGTGTTAACTTTACTGCCCAAAACGTCTTCACCATCAGCAAATACGACGGTGTAGATCCAGAAGTGGCTAATGGTATCGACAACAACATGTATCCTCGCTCACGCAACTTCATCCTAGGCGCAAGCTTTAACTTTTAATTAAATTAGGAGGACAAGAATATGAAATTCAACATAAAGAAAAACGGAATTTATAGTTTTGCCTTTGCTACCGCCGTGTCGCTGACAGCATGTACGGGTGACTTGAACGTAACCCCGATTGATCCGAATCTCGACACCCCGGAGAATGTGCTAACAAGTACTGAGGCATACAATCAAATGCTGGCAAAATGTTACTCGGGGCTCTCAGTAAGCTCACCCGACGGCGATAGCGGTAGCCCAGATATCGAAGGTATCGACGGTGGTTTCGGCCAGTATCTACGAGCTTTGTTCAACCTGCAAGAGTTGACTACCGACGAGGCAGTGATCGGTTGGAACGACCAGACTCTGAAAGACTTGCACGGATTACAGTGGACATCATCCGATGTCTTCGTTAGCGCATGCTACAGCCGTGTATTTTATCAGATATCTATCTGTAACGAGGTGATCCGCCGTATTGATGCTTCAGGCAGCAATGATGCCACCTTGCAACAGTACCGTGCTGAAGCTCGTGCCATCCGCGGTTTAAGTTATCTACATGCTATTGACATGTTTGGTAATGTGCCTTTTACCGATGAAACTTCTGAAATAAGTGGCGAAACCCCCAAGCAGATAAGTCGCAGTGAGCTTTTCAACTGGCTGGTGAATGATATGGAGGAGACTGCAGAACTACTGCCTGCCAACCCCGAGAAGTATCGTGCTGGCAAAGGTATGTGCTATATGATCTTGGCCAAGCTCTATCTAAATGCTGCCGTCTACACTGGCACTGCCAACTATCAGAAGTGTGCTGAGTATTGCCAGAAGATTATTGACCTGGGGTATAAGTTAGAGTCTGCTGAGGACTATTGGAAACTCTTCTGCGCTGATAACGATCAGTATCTGGGCATAGACCACGAGATTATTTTCAGTGTCTATCAGGATCACGAAAATACTCAGGCTTATGGTGGTACAACCTATATTATCAACGCTCAGGTTGGTGGCGACATGGCTTATGCCGACTACGGACTTGGTGGAAACGGTTGGGGCGGTATCCGCGTAACTCCACAGTTTGTTGATAAGTTTGACAGCGGTGACCAGCGTGCAACATTCTTTACTAAGGGTCAGAGTAAAGAGATTATTGATATTTCTGACTTCAAAAGTGGTTACGCTTTCACAAAGTTCACTAACCTGAAAGCTGATCGCACTATGATTGATGGCGCCAACTCATTCCCCGACACCGACTTCCCCGTATTCCGTCTGGGTGATGTTTATCTGATGTTGGCAGAGTGTGAAGTTGTTGGTGGCGTAAGCTGTGATGGTATCGCTAAGTTCAATGAGATCCGCAGCCGTGCAGGTGTTGCTCCCATCGCAAGCCCTTCCAAGAGGGAGATTCTTAATGAACGTGCTCGTGAGCTGGCCTGGGAGTGCCATCGCCGTTCCGACCTCGTACGCTTTGGCCTCTTCACCACAGGCGAATATCTTTGGTCTCATAAAGGTATGAACAGCAATGTCGGCACACCACATGCTGTGGACAGCAAGTTCAACATCTTCCCCTTGGCTTCGAGCGATGTCATTTCGAACCCGAACCTCACTCAGAACTCGGGTTATTGATTAATTTATAATTAATAATTGAAAATTGATAATTATGAAAACAAAATATTTAAGCAGTGTGTTGATTGCCGCCTTCGCCATGCTGTTCGCAGCTTGCAACTCCGATCGCGACGACAACCCAAAACTCGGCCCGAATCACACAGCTACCGACTTTGTGGTGAATACATCGGCCGTGGCTGACCAATACATCCAGCTATCACCAGCCAACAATGTAAACCTGACATGGTCACAGCCAAACTACGGTGTGAATACTGTCGTGAACTATAAAGTTCAGGTAGGATTGGTAGATAATGGCAGTGTTAAGTGGAGTGATGAGTATCTGGAGACAAGCTACACTTCTTGTAATGTTCAACTCAGCGGTGAGGAGATTGCTAAAGCTATCTGTAAGCTAGATGGCTTTAAAACTGAGGACGATTATGTAGACATGGGTTTCCGCGAAATTGCCATGCGCGTGGCTGCAAACATCCAGACCACAACCTCACAACTTGTTGAAGGAACAGAAATCATGTCAAACATTGTTTCTTTCAAACACATGGCTGCCTATTGTAACATTCCAACCAAGGCCAAGCTGTTTATTATTGGTTCATGCTGCGGTTGGCCAGAGCCTGTTGCTAGTCAGAAGCAGAAGCTTATTGATGACGGATGGTTTGTTGAGGAGACAGAAATTGGTAGCAATAAATATCACGGTGTAGTAGAAATGCCAGCAGGTGATCTTACTTTCCGTTTCTACTCTAAACTTACCGGTTGGGGTAGCGATGATAACCCAGAAGGCTCTATTGGTCAGCAGGCCAAGGATGAGGCTAAGGAGTTCACACTTCCTCACTCAGGAACTTGTATGCCAGGTAAAGGATCTTGGACATTTACAGGATTCCCAGGCGGAAAGCTTGAAATAACTGTAGATCTAGGCAACAATACCGTTAGCTTCGTGCTTCAATAATTTCGTCAGAATTATAAAGTTAGTTTTAAACAAATGAATAAGAAGATGAAAAAATTAGGTTTATATACAATGGCTCTTCTCAGCATAGGACTCGTGGGCTGCAATCAGGACTTCGATACGGAGTTCGTTCCACAGACCAATCCTCAAGAGAGCCTGCTCCAGACGAGCGACGTTAGTGTTGCTGCCAACTCGGCTACCACTATTAATCTAGCCGATTATATCAATGAGGAAGAAGGAATTGACAAGCCGGTTCCTATTGGTACTGTTAGTGTTAAAGAGGGATCAATGCCTGCCAACACGATCCTAAAGGCTGAGGTTGAGTTCTCAAAGAGTGCTGATTTCGACAATTCTATTATTCTCAATGCAAACAGTCTTGATGGAACAAATGAGATTAGTGTGCAGGCAAGCACTCTTCAGGATGTTTATTTCAACAACATCACTCGCAATCCTGCTGAAACCGATTTGTACATCCGTACAGTTCTCTACACCGTAACTGGTAGTACTGCAGATGCTGTGATTGGTAAGCCAGGAGAGAATTACTATGCAGAACGTACTGTTAAGTTCACACCGCTGAACAAAGTACATATTTCATCCGCATATTATCTAATTGGTGGTCCTAATGACTGGGCTAAATCTGCTGCTGAAAGATTGATTAAGTTCAACCATAGTGGTAAGGATGTCTACGATGATCCTGTTTTCACAGTAGTATTCGACGCTAAGCAGGATGATGATACATGGTTCGCATTCGGCGATGATGCAGCTTGTGATGCTATTGGTGAAGGCGACTGGTCTAAGCTGTTCGGTATCGTAGGAGGAGATAGCGAGACCAAAGAAGGCCGTTTCGACTTCCGTTACAATTTGGGTGCTGACAATTCATTCAAGGTAGCTAAGGGTGCTAAGAAGATTCAACTCTCAGTTAATATGATGGACTTCACCTTCACTGTTAAAGCACTAAATTTCGAGGAATATATCTACGAGGCAGGTAATAACAACGGATGGGGAAGCCCAGTAGATTATCTGTACGGAGGTAACTATGACGGAAAATACGTCGGATTCATGTATCTCGACGGTGAGTTTAAGTTCCGCAGCCACGAGAGCTCTTGGGATGAGCCTGATTGGGGGGCTGGTAGCTCTGATGGTTCTTTGGCAGAGAAGGGTAATAATCTTAAAGCAGATGCTGGTTACTATCAAGTCAACGCTGATATAGCAGCCATGACATACAGCCTTACCAAGATCACAACCATCGGTATCGTTGGTCCTGCTCAGGACGGCGGTTGGGATGCAGACACCGATATGACTTACAATAAGGAAACTGGAGCTTGGGAAACCACCATCAATCTGAAGGCTGACGAAATGAAGTTCCGTGCAAACGACGGCTGGGACATCAACTGGGGTGGTACCGCAGATGCACTGACCCAGGGTGGTGCAAACATCAAGATTGCAGAAGCAGGATCTTATTTCATCCAGCTCTTTGCTTACTGCGATGGAAAGGCTTATTGCAAGATTACAAAGAAGTAATTTTCATTAACCTAAATTTTCAGGCGGGCCTCAAACGACCCGCCTGATTTGTTCTCAATTGCAGTTTTTGCTAGATTTAATTCCAGCACTATTTACATTTAATTCTAGAAAGTGCTAGATTTAATTCCAGGAATTCATGAATAATTTTATAAGAATTCGTATCTTTGAGCAGTATTAGACAAAAAACAATATATGAAAAAATTTCTATTTTTGATTGGTATTGCAGTAGCTGTAGTTGCCTGCAAACCTGCACAGGAGACCAAACAAGCACCTTTTGAGATGCCCGCTGTAGAAGATGTCGCCATGTATCAGGTGAATCCCCGTGTGTTTGCACCAGAGAATTCACTGAATGCCGTAGCAGCACGCATCGACTCGATCCGTGACCTGGGTGTGAACGTGATGTGGGTGATGCCCATCTACCCCATCGGCATCGAGAAAGGCAAGAACTCCCCCTATTGCATCAGTGATTATAAGGCCATTGCCCCTGAGTTTGGTACCATAGATGACTTCAAGAAGCTCACCGAGACCTGTCATGAGCATGGCATGGGAATGATTCTCGACTGGGTGGCGAACCACACGGCTTGGGATCATCCTTGGGTGAAGGATCATCCTGACTGGTACACTCGTGATGAAAAGGCAGACACCATCATCTGCCCACAGCCCTGGAACTGGGAAGACGTAGCTGATCTGAACTATGACA
>Ga0310695_10006327_pt1 | contig 19677 bp, 17 predicted proteins | sample RumenRJG_04DNA_FD_203882 | JGI IMG/M metagenome (GOLD analysis project Ga0310695, IMG submission 203882) | Bovine rumen microbial communities from Lethbridge, Alberta, Canada - RJG_04 (v2) (version 2) | ecosystem: Host-associated > Mammals > Digestive system > Stomach > Rumen | place: Canada...
TCTACCATTTGCCGGTGGCCACAGAGAGGCGGCCATACCCGTTCCCATTCCGAACACGGAAGTCAAGCGCCTCATCGCCGAGGGTAGTGCGGGACCCGCCCGCGCGAGAGTAGGACGCCGCCGGCTCCTTTTTTTGTCCTGAAACCAGAAGTTCAAAGTCCATAGTTCAAAGTTCGGAGCACAAGGGTTCAAGATGAAAAAACAGAGCGAAGTATTTTCTTTTCGTGGGTTCGCCTTCGTGGCGGCGGTTGTTGCAGCGGCAGTGGCCGTGGCTACGCCGGTGCAGGTGGGCAATCCGGGCTTCATGTACAGCGTTCCCGGTTCGTTCCTGACGGTTGGCAGGTGCGAGAAGGGGAAGTACATGTTCAACACCTACCCTGGACTCTGGATACGCAACGTCAGCACCAGCTGGAGAGAAAACTTCTGCCGTCTTGTGCCGTCGGTGGACGGCAAGGACATTGAGGTGACGCAGTGCGTGATGCGCGACGGCTGGCTAGAGGCGTGCACGGAGAAAGGTCCGATCGAATTCGCATACATGCGCCCCGACGTAGTGCTCATGCGCTCGAAGTCGCCAGAGATGCACATCCGCTTCGAGTTCCAGCATCCTCGCCAGAAGTACGACTTCCCCGCGACGTTCGGGCGCACCATCGACTACCTCCACTTCAATGCAGACCGCATCCTGATGGACACGCGCACGGGAGTGCGCGACCCCGACCGCGGCAACACCGTGCGAGTCCATCCATCCAAGGACGGCATCGAAGTGGCCATCCTCGACATCCACACGGGCGACTGGGACGGAAACGAGGTGAAGGGCTCGTTCGAAGAGGCCGTCGCCAGGCAGAAGGCGAGTTTCAAGAGAATGTACGCCTCGCTTCCCTCCGTGCCGAAGGAGTTCGAATGGGCGCGGCACGAGGCGGCGATCCTGTTCTGGACGACCATAGCGGGGCCGCGTGGGATGTTCAGGCGGCCGATGATGCTGATGAGCAACAACTGGATGAACAAGACCTGGAGCTGGGACCACGCGATCAACTCGCTCAGCCTGGGCTACCGCGACCAGGACGCCGCATGGGAGCAGTTCCGCTGCATGTTCGACTTCATGACCCCCGAGGGCATGATGCCCGACATGGTGTCCGACGAGCAGATATTCTGGCTCGCCGTCAAGCCGCCCGTGCATGGCTGGGTGTTCTCGAAGCTGCGCGCGATGAAGGAGTTCCCGAGGGACAAGCTGGAGATCGCCTACGCCCTCATCGAGAAGTGGACGAACTGGTGGCTCACGCGACGCGACTTCGACCACAACGGCCTCGCCGAGTATCTCGACGGCTGCGACTCGGGCTGGGACAACTCCACCGCCATCTGCATGAACCGCCCGCCGCTCGAGACGCCAGACCTCCAGGCGTTCCTCGTCCTCCAGATGGAATGCCTCGCCGACATCGCGAAGACTCTCGGCAGGAGCGAAGAGGCCGCGCAGTGGTCCGAGCGTTCCAAGATGATGCTCGACGCGACGGTGAAGATCCTCTTCGACGAGGACGGCGCGCCGCGCGTGCGGCGCCTGCGCGACGGCGGCTTCGACCGTGACTCTCTCTCGCTCGTCACGCGCCTTCCGCTCATTCTCGGCAAGCGGCTGCCTGAAAAGTGCCGTGCGAAGATGATAGACGACATTAAGACGAAGGGCTTCATCACCGACTGGGGCCTTGCCTCGGAGTCCGTCAACAGCAGGCACTACCATCCCGATGGATACTGGAAGGGTCCGATCTGGGGACCTTCCACTCTCATCGCGGTGGATGGGCTGCGCGCATGCGGCGAGGACGCGCTTGCGGACGAGATATCGCTAAAGTTCTGCAAGCTGATAATGAAGTCCGGCTTTTCGGAGAACTTCGACGCGAAGACGGGCGAGGCGCGCCGCGACCCCGCCTACACGTGGACCGCCTCCGCGTTCCTCGTGCTTGCGCACGAGCTCTAGGCAAATGCTTTTTCGCGCGCTCTTGATGCGCCGGCGGGCTGCATGGTGAAATGCGGCCCGAGAGAGAAATTTGCGTTTGCATATAATTAGCCTTGACTAACAGGGGGGTGTTATACTTATCATGGTCAAGTGGGGGTCTCGTTCGGCGCGGTGCGCCTGGCGAATCCGTACAGTAAAGGCAATAGGAGGAACAATGAGAGGCATCAGAACCGCCCGCATGGGCATCGTCGCTGCGGGCTGTGCGTTTGCGGCATTCGCGGCGCAGGCCGTGACGATCACCGTTGACAAGGTGCAGCAGCGCTGGCCGTGGAACAACAAGGTCGACATCACGTACACCGTCGCGGACGACAACCTCGACACGCACAATGCCAAGGTCGTTCTTACGACCGTCGTGAACGGCACTCCGTACGTTGCCTACGAAGGCGCCATTAACGAGAACGCCGCGAGCGGAACATACACGGTCACGTGGGAGAATCCCCCCACCGGCGTCAGGGCGGAAGACTGCACGATGACGGCCGCCTACTACTCCGATGTCGTCCCGGAGGGAGACGACTACATGATCGTCGAGCTCTCCACCGGCGTAGTCAAGTACGAGGGCGTCTGCCAGGCGAGCGGCAAGTTCGGCTCGCTCACCGGGCAGGAAATCTCCAACGCCAGATACAGCACCACCAGGCACTACGACGGCAAGCTGAATCAATTCCGGTTCAAGTACAAGACGTCGCACATGGTGCTGCGCAAGATTCCGGCCGGTACCTACTACACGGGCGACAACAACGCAACGGAGTGGACGGTTGACAAGGCGTTCTACATGCAGCTCTTCCCCTACACCAACTACCAGTACTGGGATGTTTTTGACCTGATAAACAGTGGTAGGGCTTCATTCCAGCAGGATGACAAGGCCAGACCATTGACTTGGAATGACATACGTGGATCGGCCGATCCGCTGTCGCCTTCCGCCCCCGCGACATCCGACCCGAAGAACGTGGTGAGGTGGCTGAACGGCAGAGTGGCGGGCACGTTGCCGGGCAGATTCGATCTTCCTACGAAGGTGATGCGCGAAATCGCGTGCCGCGCCGGCACATCCACGACTTATTTCTGGCCCAGCAACAACGCCGGCGACGCATACAAGTACGCATCCTTCGGCAGCGGCTACACCGACGTCGGCACTAAGCTGCCCAACAACTGGGGCATATACGACATGGTGGGGCTCGACTGGGAATTCTGCCTTGACGTCAATGGGGGAAGCCGTGCGGAAGGGCACGAGAACGATCCGTTCGCGCCGCTTCTCGGCAGCGACGGCAGTCGTGTGGTGCATGGCAACGACTGCTATGGCAAAGCCGCAGACATGAATTCGGCCAGATTCTCGTCCGCCAACCCCGGCAGGGCACAGTACGTTTTCCGCCTCGCGTACTATCCGGCGCAGTAAGGAGGTGCGCACATGAAACTGCAACTTGCGCTTGCATTTACCGCGGCGGCGTTCGCGGTGTTTGCGGACGACGCGCCGGACGCGACGTCCAACCCGATCAAGTACAGTCTCGACACCTGCTCCCAGCCCCGCGTGCTGCGGACGCAGGCCGAGGTGGCGATGCTCTGGGAGGCGACGTACAAAGCCGGCGAGACCGTCACGCGCACCGCGCCGGACGGCACGTCTTCCACGCTTGTCGGAAACGCCGCCGCGGGCGGTTCCGTGGCGCTCGGCGTCAATGCCGGCGGTCTCTGGACGTTCACGAACTCGGCTGAGGGCGAAGCGACGTTTGCCGTGCGCCACTCGGCGTACGGCACCCTCGGCGACGGCACAGTCGCCTCGCCGGCGAAGATAGTGGACGTCATGGAGCTCTTCGAGATGGCGACCGCAGGGACTGTCGGCGACGGGTACGTCTATACCTTCGTCGGCGTGCCTGGCGCGTCGCCGCTTCCGCCCATCGGCTTAATTGCCGAAGCGGCGGGCGACGGGTTGTGGAAGCTGGTCGCCGATCCGGATGTAGTCGTTTCCGGAAGCCGCGTCTATCTGCTCGACACGAGGCGGGGCGGGCCGGACCGCACGGTAAACGTGCGCCGCGGCTACTCGATAGCCTATTCGGGCGACGACTGGGCCCGCGATGCGTCGGCGGCGTCCACGGTCACGGTGAAGACGCCGGCCGGCGCAGAGACGTCGCAGAGCTTCACGGGAACGGACGCCACTCCGTTCGTGGCCACGAAGAGGGGCGAGTACACGGTGACGATGACTGCGGGCGGCAAGACGATGACGGCCGTAATCACCTACGCGCCGGGAGTCGGGTTCATAGTATTCGTCAAGTGACGCAGTCCGCCAGAGTCCTGCGGCGGAAGCGGAGGGACGGCCCGGCGGGCCGTCCTTTTCTGCAAATCCGCATTTGACCGGCCGAGCGGAGTTGGAGTATAATATCGGCGCACAAAAATTTAAAAGGAGAAGGCTCGGATGAAACGGAGTTTCAGATTCCTGCCTGTCGCGGCGGCGCTCTGCGCACTGACGGCCGGTGCGGTTGAGACGCGTCCGCTGGCAGATTTCCTCGACGAGGGAGTGCGCACGCGCGCGAGGCAGTGCCTGATGAACCTCGCGGGCATCACCTCGGGCGGACGCACCGTGCCGGGTGCCGCGGCGGTGGACCGCCATGGTCTAGGCAACGGCTACGAGACGAAGTGGGGGCTCGAGATCGGCCATCTGCGCGAAGGCGCGAACTGCGTATACCGTGGTTTCGACTTCTCGAAGCCCGAGTCGCGACGCCTTGAGTTCCATGTGTCCTCGGGCATGCAGGATTCGTGCATGGAACTGTATGATGCGGATGAGCGGCTCGCCGAGACGGCTCGCCCCACCTTGCTGGGGACGGTGTTCTCGCCGTACACGGGCGACTGGAAGAAGTACGTGACGGTGAAGTTCACGCTGCCTGATTCGGCGGCTACGGTGAAGAACCTTAAGGTGCGCTTCCGCCACGCGCACAAGGAGGATCGCCCGGTGGAGTCATGCGGCGGCAGCAATCCGCCGCCTGCGGACATTGTTCCCGGCGGCGCGGTGGCGCTCGTGATGCGTCGTGATCTTCGTCCGTCCCACGTTTACACCTACCATGTGGAAGGCCTCTCGAAGGGCGGCGGGCTCTATGTGGCCGACTTCGCCAAGGGCGAGGTGCGGCGGCTTGTGGACGCCACGGAGGGCATCGTACTGGACGCGCAGACGTCGTACGACGGAAAGCAGATTCTCTTCAGCTGGAAGCGCACCATGGAAGAACCGTTCGCCGTCTGGCGCATCAATGCAGACGGCACGGGACTAGAGAAGATCATCTCTGGCCCGTGCAACAACCAGAACGCCTGCTGGCTGCCTGACGGCGGCATCGCGTTCACTTCAGACCGCAAGCCCGCATTTGCGTATTGCTGGACCTCCACCTCGCCCGTCCTCTACCGCGCCGACGGAGACGGAAAGAACGTGGTACGCCTATCCGCGAACTATCTTACGGACTTCACGCCTTCGGTGATGCGCGACGGGCGAATCCTCTTCAGCCGATGGGAGTATGTGGACCGTCCCGCGATTCCGATCCAGAGCCTGTGGGCGATCCAGCCGGACGGCACCGGCCTTTCGGGCGTGTTCGGAAACCGCGTCCTCTCCCCAGCCACCTTCATGTTCGCCCACGACGTTCCAGGCCGCGCCGGCGTTTACCTCTGCATAATGACGTCGCACAACGGTCCCTGCAGCGGCGCGGTGGGGCTCATTGACGTGTCGCTCGGCGGGAACGCGCAGAAGGCGATACGTAACCTCACGCCGGAAGTGCATGTGCCGCCTGTAGAGGACGGCATACGCGGCAACGGCGTGCGCGGACCCTACACCACTCCGTACCCAGTGGACGGCGAGCGCTACCTCGTTTCATGCGCCGGAAACGTGCAGCTGCGCCGCTACGATTCAGCAGATGTCAGCACGCTTCTGTACGCGCCTGGCGAAGGACTTGGATGGTACTCGCCGCAGCCGCTTGCGCCGCGCGCGAAGCCCGCCGTGCAGCGCGCCAACGTGCGCAATGCGGAGATGGGGCCATTCGCCGAGGTCGTGGTGCAGGACGTCGCAATCGGCCTTGAAGGGCATGTCAAGCCGGGCGAGATCAAGCGCATCGCCGTCGTCCAGGAAATGGAGAAGGACATCCGCGCCGAGACCCGGCTAAGGCAGTTCGGCTTCCAGTTCCCCGTGGTGAGCTGCGGCGCAACGTACGCCCCCAAGCGCGTGTGGGGATTCGCGAAGGTGGAGGCCGACGGCAGCGCCCACTTCCTCGCGCCCGCGAACGTGCCCATCTACTTCCTGCCGCTCGACGCGGAGGGGCGCGCACTCCAGAGAATGCGCACGTTCACGCACTTCATGCCAGGCGAGAGGCAGAGCTGCATCGGCTGCCATGCCGACCGCAACTACGTGTCGATCTCTCCAACGCAGATCGGCAAGTCCATCGCCGCGCAGCGCGCGCCCGAGCCGCTTGTGCCGCCGCCATGGGGCAGAGACGACGGCTTCAGCTTCGCGCGCACGGTGCAGCCTGTCCTCAACCGCCACTGCGTGAAGTGCCACAGCGGCGCCGACGGTGCGCCCGAGCCTGAGCTCACCGGCGACCGCACCGACTACTTCAACGTCGCATACGAGAACCTCGCGCGCAGGGGAACGGGCGCGGAGAGCGGCGGCGACGTGAGGGCGTACATGAAGAACTTCGGCAAGAACCCCTACACCAGCTGGATTCCGACATTCAACGGCCTCGAGGAGAACATCCTCTGGATCACGCCGAAGACGTGGGGTAGCCCTGTTAGCAAGCTCTCGCAGATCGTCGCCTCGGGCCATCCCGGCAAGAACGGGAAGCCGCGCGTGCGCCTCACTGATGACGAGCGCCTGCGCATCCACATGTGGATCGACCTCGACGTTCCCTACTACGGCACGTCGCAGAGCCGCCAGAACGACCTGCGCGGATGCCGCCGCGTGCTGCCGAAGTCGCTTCTTGACGTGAAGGCCGACATCGAGAAGCGCAAGGGCGTGAAGTTGCCGCATCAGTTCTACGTGCGCTACGACCATCCTGAGCGCAATCCGTGGCTGAAGGAGGGGATTGCGAAGGGCATCTTCAAGGACAAGGACGATCCAGACTACAAGAGGCTCCTTGCCGAGATCGAGAAGGCGCGTCCGATGCTGGACCTTCGCAACGACGTCGACTTCCGCGACGTGATATGGCAGGCGGACGCTGCGCAGCGGTAGTTCGTTCTTGCAACAGCTGCGCGAATATGGGATAATTAGCCGCCATGTGAGGAGAGTTCAATATGAAGAAAAGAATTGTAATGCTTGTTGCGGCGTTCGCCGCAGGTGCCGCAGTCGCCGCCGGGCCGGCCAACTTCGCCGCGGAGGCGAAGCGCTATCTCGCCACGCACGAGGTGGCTGGCGTTGACTCGTTCCAGGCGCTACTGAAGCTGATTGGCGAGCCTTGCGGGGAGGGCGTTGCCGTGGATGCCACGGTGCAGCCGCGCCACAAGGCGAGAAAGGTGCGCTGCTGGGGCACCATGATGCTCCCCGCCTTTAAGTCGTGGGGCATCGACGCGGAGGAGTTCGATCCTGACGCCGCAGCGCGTGGCGATCTGCCGGACGTGGTGTTCGTGACGCAGCCGCCGAACTATTCGCAGGGCGATGTGGACATGATGTTCCGCGCCGCCGCCGAGGGAGTGCATGTGGTGACGCTAAACTCGACGGACCAGTGGAGCCGCGAGATCGCGAAGCGCCTTGGCTTCTCGTATGACGGCGTGCTCACGATCGGCTCGCCATCCGACGGCGGCGCGATCATTCCGTGCTGTCCCAAGCTGTTTGAGGGATTCCCCGCGAAGCCCAGGCTCGACGCCGAGCTTGGAGCGATCGGCAAGTGGCTACATGGAATGTACCTCACCGGCGACAGGTGCCTCATGTGCGTGGCGGATGCCGGGCAGGGGCGCATCGCGACGGCGGTGGCGCAGTATCCTGTTGGACGCGGAGCGGTTACGCTTTTTGGTCCGCGCCTCTATGAGACGCCGAACGCGCCCGTCTGCAAGCGCCTGCTCCTCAACCTGATCGACCTTCTGCCGCCCGCGCCTAAGGCGCTCAAGATGCCGTTCGTGTACCATCCCGCGCCAGCCGAGGGGAAGCCGTACTTCGAGCTGCGCGTGCCTGGAACCGATGACGAATATCTCACCGAGGCGCGTCCGAAGGACCACATCTGGCACCTTGGCTTCTTCTTCTCATGGAAGTTCATCAACGGGCGCAACTTCTGGGAGCCGCACGACAGGCGCACGAGGAACCGTGTTGTGTCGCACAGCGAGTCCCCAACGTCCGACGGCGCGATTTTCGAGAGCGAGATCTCGTACGAGCTTGACGGCCGCGCCATCCTCCGCGAGAGGCGCACTGTGAAGGCGACAGTGAAGCCGAACGGCGACTATGCCTTTGACTGGACGGGACGCTTCGAGGCGCTTGAGGACCTTGCCTTCACCGCCAGCGTGCCGAAGTGGGACAAGGAGAAGGGCACCTGCAACGGAAACGGCTACGCCGGGCTCTCGATGCGCCTTGCGAGGAATTCTGCGTTCGACTTCGCCTACACGAACTCGGTCGGCTCGGTGAACGCGCGCTGCTACGGCGACAAGGCGGCGCGCATTGACGTGTATGCGAAGTCGAAGCGCACCGGCGATACGACGCGCATATCGTTCATCGCCGACAAGCCCACTACCAACTACACGCTCCACTGGCCCGAGAAGAACGCCCCCGACGGATTCCACTTCGTGGCGTTCCCCGAGATGTTCAACGCCACGATGAAGATGTCTAAGGGCGAGAAGCGCGACTTCCACTATGTTGTGGAAGTGGCGAACAGGTGATATGGCGCATGCCCGCTCTTATTGCACGGCCCGGTTGCGTTCGATGGTCCAGCCTGGCATTCTGAAAGTATGGCATTGTGGCATTGAGACATTCTGGAATTGTCCGCCTTTAATTTCATAATGCCATAATGACATAATTTCACAATCATACATTCATTGCTTTCGCTGCTTGGAGTCTTGGAGTCTTGGAGTCTCTAAATCTCCCAAACTCCAAAACTCCCAATGGCGAAAGCAAGAAAGGATTCGTATTGTTCACAAATCTCAATTGTTCACAATTGCCACCAATACAATTTTCTGCCATTTGTGAACACTGACATCAAACCGCGTGCAAAACTTCAATTTCCCAAAATCCCCGCTTGCGGCAGTGGGTTAAATGTGCTATCATTTTCACCAATGACACGCCATGAACGACAGATTCCGCGCAATGGGAAGGCGGAAGGGCGCACACCCTTCCGAAAGATCGGTTTTGCATCCTGCGGCAGGATCATGTCCGTGTCCAATTGCGAGGAGGTGTTAAATGGGTGAACTCTCACGGATAGGTTCGTTGGTCATCTATCTGCGCTTCTTCGACACGAATCAGCACCACAAGCCGCATGTGCATGTGAAGTACAACGAGGACGAGGCGGTTGTGGCGCTTGACGGGGAGATGCTTTCCGGTGAACTGCCAACCAAGCAACGCCGGATTCTTGACGGATGGATGGCTCTGCACGAAGAAGAGGCATACGCGGCTTGGAATCTTGCTGTTCAGGGCAAGCCGTTCGAGAAGATCGTTCCTGCGATGTGAGGAGGAATGCGATGATTGTTCGAGATGGAAAGTGTTATGCCGAGAAACCTTTGCCTGTGTTGAAGATCACGGGATTCGAGATGTTTGCGCCGCATCGAATGAAGGTCATGTTCAATGACGGCGAGACGCGTATTTTTGACGGCCATGTTCTTTTGAGGGGGGAGGCATTCGCCCCTCTCGCCGATGCCGATGCCTTTGCCGACTGCAAGCTTGATTACGAAACCCTCACATGGCTTGACGGCGAGCTTGACGTCGCCCCGGAATTCGTTTATGAGAACAGCGTGATGTGCCAATGACGCCCCATCGGCATAACTGAAACAACCTCTGCCGTGCTGGGAGGTCCGCACACCGTCGCGACCGCAGGGTGGGGCGAGGCGTCTCGCCGAGCCGGGTAAAATGTTGCCAATGTGAAAGTGTTGCCAGTTCCAGTGTCGCCAATGGCCAATTGGACCTTGGAACTGGATATTTATTATGGCATTGTGGCATTGAGACATTCTGGAATTGTTCGCCTTCAATTTCACAATCTCACGCTCATTGCTTTCGCTGCTTGGAGTTTTGGAGTTTTGGAGTCTCTAAATCTCCCAAACTCCTAAACTCCCAATGGCGAAAGCAAGAAAGGATTCGCATTGCTCACAAATCTCAATTGTTCACAATTGCCACCAATACAATTTTCTGCCATTTGTGATTTGTGAACATTTGTGTCAATTGCCATTTGTGAACAATGACTTGAAGGGGACAGTCCCCGCCAGGATAGGATGCGCTGGGAGGGTCGTGCCCCGTCTCGAACGCAATACCGGAGAAATGTTGCCAATGTGAAAATGTTGCCAATGTTGCCAATATCAAATTGGTCATTGAAATTGGATATTGAATCGCCGCGCGCAAAACTTCGGGCGCATCTGCGAAATTCATTGCCGAGCCTTCTGATGATTGGAAACAACTTGTTTGAAACAACTTGCCTTTGGCGCACGGGCTAACTCGCCCGTGCCCATAGTCCAATCAAAAACGACACAATTATTATCAAGATTCTTGCAAATATAGATGGATAGATGCGCGGGCGAGTTGATGCGACTGTCGCGAAGCGATCAGGTTGGGTGAGCGCGAAGCGCGAACTGCGAAGCAGCCACAAGGCCCCGCGCCCGCGCGTCTCTCTCAAAGTTGTTTTTACCAGTTGTTCTGGTTGTTTCCAATCCCCAATACGTATGGGTGAAAAACGGAGATGCTCCCCGATGCTCCCCAACACTAGGCACTAGGCACTACGCGCTCAATATGATATAATCATACTTCATGAGCATACGTAGGATATCAGGCGGCGTGTGTGCCGCAAAGGGCTTCAGGGCTGCAGGCGTTCCAGCTCGCATCAAGTATGAGGGACGCAACGATGTGGCTCTGATCGTTGCCGACGCTCCATGTGCGGCGGCGGCGATGTTCACCACGAACGCGGTGGCCGCGGCGCCGGTCGTGTACGACCGCGCGGTCGTGAAGGGCGGGCGCGTCCAGGCGATTCTCGCGAACAGCGGCTGCGCGAACGCGTGCACCGGCGAGGACGGGCTGCGCGACGCAGAGCTTTCTGCGCTCACGACGGCGGGAGAGCTTGGAATCGATCCAGGGCACGTTCTTGTGGCCTCGACGGGCGTCATCGGGCGCCGCATGCCGGTGGACAGGCTTCTCGCCGGCATGAAGGCGGCCGCGGCGAAGCTCGAGCGCTCCGAGGCTGCCGGCCTCGCGGCCGAGCGCGCCGTTATGACCACCGACACGAAGCCCAAGGAGGCTGCGGTGCAGACGAAGATCGGCGGCCGCACCGTCACCGTTGGCGGCATGTGCAAGGGCTCCGGCATGATCGAGCCCAACATGGCCACGATGCTCGGCTTCATAACGACGGACGCCGCCGTGACGCCCGCCATGCTGCGGCGCGCGTTGAGGCTCGCAGTGGACGTGACGTTCAACCACGTGGTTGTCGATGGCGACGAATCGACGAACGACAGCGTGTTCTTGCTCGCCTCGGGCGCGGCGGGGAACGCGTGCATAGACAAGGCGGGGCCCGACTTCGACGCGTTCGTCGAGGCGCTGACTGCGGTGGGCGAGTCGCTCGCGCGCCAGATGGCGGCGGACGGCGAGGGCGCGACGAAGTTCGTGGAGGTGTGCGTGCGCGGCGCGAAGACGCGGCGCGACGCCGAAAGGGCCGCGCGCGCGATAGCGAAGAGTCCGCTCTCGAAGACGTCGTGGTTCGGCAAGGACCCCAACTGGGGACGCGTTCTCGCGGCGGCAGGCTACTCCGGCGCCGCGGTTGACGATCGCCGCGCCGAGGTTTTCTACGGCCGCACCTGGGCCTACCGCATGGGACGCGTTGCCGATGCCGCTCAGCTCGCGAAGCTCGAAAAGGAGATGGCGGGGGCGTCCCTCAAGGTGACGGTGGACCTCCATCTCGGCGACTTCTCGGCCACGATATACACATGCGACTTCTCGCTCGACTACGTTCACATCAATGCCGACTACACAACATAGCGTCAACGGCGAGAGGATCTTCAGCGTCGCGCAGCTGACGATGTCAATCAAGAAGAATCTTCTCGCCAACAACGAGAAGCTGGCGTCCGTGTGGATAGAGGGCGAGGTCTCCGGCATGCGCCTCTACCAGACGGGCCACAGGTACTTCTCGCTCAAGGACAAGGACGCCGTCATCAACTGCGTTCTCTTCGCCTTCTGCGTGAACGGATGTGACCCCGAATTCAAGAGCGTGCTTGCCAAGGGCGATGCCGAGGCGAATGGGCTTAAGGTGCTGGTGCAGGGCGAGCTCGACCTCAACATGTCGCGCGGGCAATATTCCTTCAAGGTGAAGAGGCTGAAGCTGAAGAAGGACGACATCGGCGAGCGGATGGCGCAGTTCAATGCGCTCAAGGCGAAGCTCGAGGCGGAGGGCCTGAACAAACTCGACCATCCTGAGAGGCGTCGCGCGCTGCCGTTTCTGCCGCGGCGCATAGCGATCGTCACGTCTCCGGCTGGCGCTGTGATCCACGACATGTGCGATACGATCAACCGTCGGTTTCCGAATGTGGAGATACGCCTCTATCCGGCGAAGGTGCAGGGGCAGGGAGCGACAGAGAGCTTGGTGGCGGGAATACGGTTCTTCAACGGAGAGCTGGTTGGAAGCGACCCGGCGTGGCGGCCAGACGTGCTGATCGTGGCGAGGGGAGGAGGCTCCATGGAGGATCTGTGGGCCTTCAACGAGGAGGTGCTGGTGCGCGCGGTGGCGGCGAGCGGAGTGCCGGTGGTGTCGGCTGTTGGGCACGAGAGCGACGTGACGCTGTGCGACTACGCGGCCGACCTGCGGGCCGGCACGCCGTCCATCGCGGCCGAGCGCGTGGTGCCGGTGAAGGCGGAGCTCGCCGCGCGCGTGGCGGATCTCGCTTCGCGTCTCGGGCGTTCGCCGATGGGCTTCGTCGAGAATCAGATGCAGCGCGTGGACGACCTTGCGCATCGTCTGGAGATGGCGCCAGGCGGCGCAATCGCTCGATGGGAGCGTCGAGCGGCGGAGCTGGCGGCCCGGCTTGCGCCGGCGGTTAAGGAGGCGCTTGCGGGCACTGAGAAACGCGTGCAGCGCGCTGCGCTTAGCCTGGAGCCGCCGCTGCGGAGAAGAGTGCAGGGTGCGGAAGCAGCGCTCGAGAAGTGCGCGCGCAGCCTTGAACTGCTGAATCCGTACAGCGTGCTGGAGAGGGGGTATTCCATCATGACCGGCGAGGACGGAAGTGTGGTGCGCGACGCGGCGGAGGTGCGCAGCGGGGAGAGGCTTGTGACGCGTCTTGCAAGCGGAACGGTGGAGTCTGTTGCCGTGTAGAGGAGGGCCAGCGTGAACGGAATGTTGAGATTCATTTTGGAGAAGCTGCGGCCGCACGCCGACAGGCGCACTGGGCTCGTGGCGTTCGCCACGAGCGACCGCGGTCTTGTGCGCCGTGACAACCAGGACTCCTTTGTGTGCGATGCGCAGCATGCGTTCCTGTGCGTGGCCGACGGGATGGGCGGCGGCGCAGAGGGCGCCACTGCGAGCCGCTGGACCTGCGAAGACATCTCCGCTGCGTGCCTTGCGGCGGGCGACGACGTGGCGGCGCGCGAGGAGGCTGTGGGCGATGCGCTGAAGGAGGTCAATTCGCGCATCCGCTCCTATGCGAAGGAGCACGGCTACAAGTCGATGGGCACCACCGTGGTGGGCTTCATTGCGAACCCTGGCGACGCCATGCTTGCGCGCGTATTCCACGCGGGCGACAGCCGCATCTACCGCTTGCGCTACGGTCGGCTCGACCTGCTCACGCGCGACCACACGGTGGGGAGCGAGCTCGGCAGCGCGATGGCCGCGGGAGGCGACTTGCAGGCGCAGGCGCTCAAGGCGCGCAGCAACCCGCTCTCCCACATCCTCACGCGCGCCGTGGGCACGGAGATGATTGTGCGTCCCGAGTGGAAGACCGTGGACGTGCAGCGCGGCGACCGCTTTCTGCTCTGTTCCGACGGCGTGCACGACATGCTCGACGACGCAGAAATCGCAGCGCTGCTCGCATCTGCTGCCACGCCTCGAGTGGCCGTTGCCCGCATCGAGGCCGCTGTTCTCAAGGCTGGCGCGAACGACAACTACACCATCCTCTGCGCGTACGTAGTTGCGCAGAGGTCCTCCCGCTAACCCACTCCCCATGCTCCACGAACCACGAACCACGAATCACGAAAATTCCTCCCGCTCTTCCATTTTCCCCTTGCATTTCTCCGCAAAAAAACCTATAATCTTCATCACGAACTACCCAAAGAAGGAAAAACATGAAAAAGATTCTTATGGCTCTTTCCGTTGTGCTCGCATGCGCGGCCGTTTCCGCTCAGGACGCCACGCCGCCTCCCGCCGCGCCTGCCGGTACGGTGGTGACCAAGACGCCCGCCACAAAGGCGTCATGGCCTGTGTGGCTTGCGTTCAACTCCGCCAAGGACATCGACATCGTGGGCTTCCGCTTCACGCTGCCCTACGGCAAGTGCGAAGGCGTGACAGGGTTTGACCTCGGTGTGTACGGCAGCTGCCGCTACTTCGAAGGCGTGCAGGTGAACATTCTCCGCAACGAGGTGCTGGACGTGATGGCCGGCGGTCAGTTCGGCGTCTACAACTCAGCGGGACGCGCCGACTGCCTCGGCGTGCAGTTAGGCCTCTTCAACGAGGCGCGCTCGATTCGCGGCGTGCAGCTGGGCATCATCAACCTTGCCGACAACCTCTACGGCATCCAGGTGGGCCTCATCAACCGCGCCGAGACGGCATACGGCTTCCAGGTGGGCGGCGTGAACGTGATCCGTGAGAGTGACCTCGCATTCTGCCCGATCATCAACATCGGCTTCGACAAGCTCACGCCGGTGCTCTAAGAGACATGAACATACATCCGTTCTCCGCAGTCCGCCCCACGCCAGCAGCAGTGCCGCGTGTGGCGGCTGTTCCTTATGACGTGGTGGATACGGCCGAGGCGCGTGCGCTTGCCGCCGGCAATCCCGATAGCTTCCTCCACGTGTCGCGTCCGGAAATCGACATGCCGGACGGCACCGACTGCTCGTCCGACGCGGCGTATGCCCAGGCCCGCAGGGCCTTTGACGCTCTGCGCGCCGCAGGCACTCTCGTGCAGGATCCCGAGCCGCGCTTCTACGCCTACCGCCAGACGATGGGCGCGCATGTGCAGACCGGCCTCGTTGCGACGTTCGACACGAAGGAGTACCTCGCCGGCACCATCAAGCAGCACGAGAAGACGCGCCGCGACAAGGAGGATGACCGCACCCGCCACATCGAGATACTCCGCGCGCACACTGGTCCCGCATATCTCGCTTATGCCGACGAGCCCGCGGTGGACGCCGTGGTGGAGCGCGTGTGCGCCGCGGCGCCGCGCGATGACTTCGTTGCTCCAGATGGCATCCGCCACACGGTGTGGGATGTTCCAGCTTCCGAGAACGACGCGCTCGTCGCCGCATTCGCCAAGGTGCCCGCCGCATACATTGCCGACGGCCACCACCGCAGCGCGGCTGCAAGCCGCTACGCGCGCGAGAACGACTTCGCGGGCGAGTCGCGTTGGTTCCTCGCCGTCGCATTCCCCGCTTCGCAGCTCAAGATTCTTCCCTACAACCGCCTAGTCGCAGACCTCAACGGCCTCACGTCCGAAGGACTGCTCGCGAAGGCGCGCGAGGTGTTCACTGTGACGGAGGCTTCTGACGGCGCGCCCGCCGCGGGTCGTCATGCGCGCATGTTCCTTGAGGGGAGATGGTACGATCTTGCATGGGAGATACCGGAAGGAACGGACGTGGTGTCGTCACTCGACGTCTCCGTTCTGCAGGACCGCTTCCTTGCGCCCGTTTTAGGCATCGATGATCCCCGCACATCTCCGCGCATCTCGTTCATGGGCGGCGTGCGCGGTCTTGACGAACTCAGCGGCAGAGTGGTCGCGGGCCGTGCGGCTGTAGCGTTCTCGATGTATCCTGTCACTGTCGGCGAGATGATGGCGATTGCCGACGCGGGGGCGATAATGCCGCCGAAGTCGACGTGGTTCGAGCCGAAGCTACGGTCGGGACTGTTTGTGCATGTCGTGGATTAGGCGACATTGGAGACGGCTTCTCGTCCGCATTCTGCGTGAAAAGGCCCCGCCTGCGTTCATAGCGCGTGGATGGGCCATTGGAATGTTCTACGGCTGCACGATTCCGTTCGGCTTCCAGCTGCTGTTGTCAATCCCCACGGCGATGATATTGCGCGGCAGCAAGCTTGGCGCCACGCTCGGCACGTTCGTCACTAACCACTTCACGATATTCGTGATATATCCTGTGCAGTGCTGGCTGGGGAACCGTCTGCTCGGCGGCAGCCTCTCCTACGGACATATCGTGGCAGCGCTCAAGGAAGTGGTTCAGGAGCAGAGCTGGGAGAGCGTGATGCAGCTAGGCGGCGAGCTGCTGGAGGCGTTCTTCCTCGGCGGGTTCGTGCTCGCAGCGGTGTGCGTGCCGCTGACGTATTTTGCGGTGTTGAGGTTCGTGACCTTCAGCCGCGCAAGAAGAGAGGCGCGCATCGCGCGCCGTCGGGCAAGGCGCATTGCCCACAAGGAGGCGAAAATTGAGAGAAAGTGAAAACAAGTCCGCGGCCAATCCGTTCGCGGAACGTATGGACGACCTCGCGAAGGCCGTTCGCCGCCGCCGTCTCGACGCGATGCTCGTGTTCGGCGAGGCGAACATCCGCTCGCTCACCGGGCTCGTGTGCGACAACGGCTGCCTAGTTGTGCTGCCAGGAGCCGCGAAGGGCGATGTGCCAGCGCCTACGTTCATCACCGACTTCCGCTACGTGCCGATGGCCCACCGCGTGGCGCCGTGGCTGCGCACCGTGGAGCCGAAGAAGGGGCAGGGCCTCGCCGGAACGGCGGCCGAGATTCTGAAGAAGTGCGGCGTGAAGGTGGCGCGTCTAGGCTTTGAGCGCGCGATCAGCGCTGGTCTCTATCTGAAGCTGCAGACGCTCTTCAGGGGCGCGAAGCTCGTTGAGGCCGAGGACGAGGTGCTGAACCTGCGCGCGGTGAAGACGGTGGACGAAATCACACGCATCGCCGCCGCAGAGGCTCTCAACGACGCCATCTGGCGCGACGCGCAGAAGGACTTCCGCGCCGGCATGACCGAGAAGGAGATGCAGCGCATCATCCGCGCCCACATGAACGCGCGTGGCGACGGCGAGGCGTTCGAGACGATCGTGTGCGCCGGCGCGAACGCGGCCGAGTGCCACCATGTGCCGGACGACACCGTGTGGCAGAAGGGCGAGCCGTTGCTCGTGGACATGGGCGTGAAGCTGGACGGCGTCTGCTCCGACATGACGCGCTGCATTCATCCCTCGCGCTCATGCGCCGTTTCCGCAGAGTACGAGAAGATCTACTCGATAGTCCTCGAGGCGAACATGGCCGCCATCGCCGCCGCAAAGCCCGGCATGACAGGAAAGGCGCTCGACAAGGTGGCGCGCGACGTCATCCGCAAGGCCGGCTACGGGAAGGCGTTCGGCCATTCCCTCGGCCACGGCGTGGGCTACGAGATCCACGAGATGCCCACCGCGAGCTCGAAGGGCGAAACAGAGCTAAAGCCAGGAATGCTCGTGACGATCGAGCCCGGAATCTACCTAGAGGGCAAGCTCGGCGTGCGCATCGAAGACCTTGTACTGATCACCACCACCGGCTGCGAGGTGCTCTCGCACAGCCGCAAGTAGAAAACCGAAGGAAGGAATGCAAAAATGAAGAAGGCTACAATCGAAACGTCCATGGGCTCCATCACTCTCGAGCTTGACGACGCGAAGGCTCCAGTCACAGTGGCGAACTTCCTCGACTACGCGAAGTCGGGCCACTACGACGGCACGATCTTCCACCGTGTGATCGACGGCTTCATGATCCAGGGCGGCGGCTTCACCAAGGCGATGGACCAGAAGCCCACAAAGGCGCCCATCAAGAACGAGGCGGCGAACGGGCTCCTCAACAAGCGCGGCACGATCGCCATGGCCCGCACGATGGTGGTGGACTCCGCGACGAGCCAGTTCTTCATCAACCTTGTGGACAACGACTTCCTCAACTTCCGCGCCCCCACGCCGCAGTTCTTCGGCTACGCCGTCTTCGGCAAGGTGACGGACGGCATGGACGTTGTCGACAAGATCGCCAAGGTGAAGACCGGCAACTCGGGAATGCACCAGAACGTGCCCGAGGAGCCCGTGGTCATCAAGAAGGTGCACGTGCTTCCCTGAACCCATGCAGAAGAGAATCTTTCTTTCTCCGCCCTGGACGGGAGCCCCTGAGCGCGAGGCCGTGGACGCTGCGTTTCGCTCGGGTTATATCGCGCCGTGCGGTCCGCAGGTGGAGTTCTTTGACGCGGCATTGGGCGAGCTCTCTGGCCAGCACGCCGCCGCTGTTGCTTCAGGTACCGCTGCGCTCGATCTGCTGATGGCCGAGTTCGGCGTAGGTCCGGATACGACGGTCATATCATCAACTCTCACATTCCTCGCCACAGTTGGCCCAGCCGTGCATCGCGGCGCGAAGGTCGTGTTCGTGGATTCCGACGCCACAACCGGCACCATCTCGATTCCTCTTCTCGAAAAGGCACTCAAGGCGGTGGCGCGGCCGCACGCGCGCACGCTTGTGATCGCGGCCGACATCTACGGCCAGTGCTGCGACTACGACGCCATCGAATCCCTCTGCGCCGAATATGGCGCGACGCTTGTGGTGGACGCGGCGGAAAGCGTGGGTGCCACGTACAAGGGGCGCGCGGCGGGGTTTGCCGGCGCGGCGGCGATTTATTCGTTCAACGGAAACAAGATCATTACCACCTCCGGCGGTGGCGCTGTGCTTTCGCGCGATGCGGAGATCGTGGCGCGCGCCCGCTGGCGGGCACAGCAGTCGCGCGAGAGCGTTCCGTGGTATGAGCACCGCGAGGTGGGATACAATTACAGGCTCAGCAATATCCTTGGCGCGCTTGGGTGCGCGCAGCTTGAGAGGTTGCCGGAGATTTTGAAGCGCAAGAGGAGGATATTCGACTTCTACCAGGCGCTTTTCTGCGGCGACAAGCGTCCGGGCCATCAGGTCTCGCCGTATCCGTGCGGCGACTTCACCAAATCCACGCGCTGGCTCAGCGTTTTTCTCTTTCCGTCGCCAGCGGAGCGCGATGCGGTGGCGGAGAGGCTTGCCGCGGCCGACATAGAGACGAGGCCCGTATGGAAGCCGATGAATCTTCAGCCTGTCTTCCGCAAGTGCCGTTGTTTCGGCGGGAAGGTGGCGGAGGATTTCTTCCGTCGCGGGCTCTGCCTGCCGTCCGGCGCGGGCATGGGTCCCGCGCAGCTCAGGCGCATCTCCAGAGTCGTACAAGGCAACTGAGCCGGTGGTGCATTATATTGATATCACGGCGATTTCAGATAGTTGAGCAAGGTCCAATTTCGTATTGAGTTTCCGCCCCCTATTAACAAACAGGCCGATTTTTGAGATACTACACTTGCCGCGCCATAAGGCGGGCAGGGAGTGTCGATGAACATAACAGTGCGTCAGTGCATGATAGGCGAGACCGAGTGGTTCCGCAAGCTCGAGGGCGA
>Ga0310695_10006328_pt1 | contig 19674 bp, 20 predicted proteins | sample RumenRJG_04DNA_FD_203882 | JGI IMG/M metagenome (GOLD analysis project Ga0310695, IMG submission 203882) | Bovine rumen microbial communities from Lethbridge, Alberta, Canada - RJG_04 (v2) (version 2) | ecosystem: Host-associated > Mammals > Digestive system > Stomach > Rumen | place: Canada...
TTACCAACGCCCCCTTTTTGCGTTGCTATTGCTATCGTTTTCATTCGGTTCCCCTTTCCGTTCTACGATGTTATGTAAATAATATGACACTATCATACTACTATCATGATTGAATTACAATATATAATATGAAAGAATTATGTTATGTATGTGTTTGGTATCATATTTATATTTTTATGTAGCATTTATATATATGTTTTATAATGCATATGTAATATGATATGTGGGATGTTATGTGTTATGTTAAGAGTATTATTATATTACTCTAAATCACATGTTAAGATTATATATATGTTATCATAATATTACCTATATAATATGTTTGATAATATGTATTATAACATATTAAATGATATAAATGATAACATAAATAATAATACATATAATAACATATACGCACAAACGCTGCGGTTGTTGTTTTATATTATTTATTCTAATAATACAAACAAATCTTTATTTCTTACTTAGAAACATATTCCGGAAGCAAGAACCACCCTTAAATGCGCGATTCGAAGAGGTCGGATAATGAAAACAGGGGGACCGATCCGGGAGTTTTAGGGGACAAATAAGGTAAAACCGGTATACTTTTTGCGTAAAAAGAGTTCGACAATAAAGGGAGATATTTGTGCGACCACTGCGGTCACGGCCGGTAGAAGAGGAGGATGATTTTGGGTTAACTTGGTGACTAATTTGGTAAAAGAAGCATCCCCAAAAAGTCCCCCAAATACGGAAAACCGCATAAATACGGCATAGTCTGTAATCGCCCATAGATAATATTACCAAATATGTCCCCCTAAAACCCGATAAAGTCCCCTATAATGAAAATTTGTTAAATATTACGGGTTTGAGCGTTGCCATAACCGATCATTCCCCTAAAAAGTCCCCCATAAATCCCTAAAAGGTCCGCATCATTGGCGATGATAACCCCATAAAAGTCCCCAAAACACCGCATTTGTCCCCAAAACGTCAGAAACGTTCAACATTTTGACGAAAGAATCAGACAAAAATACAAGATATAGTTTTTCGGGGACTGATTTGGGAAAAAAGTGATTGACATGGTGACGCAAAAAGATGTAAGTTACAGAAGGAGTATATTGATTATAAGAGGGGTAAGCTATGTCGGAAAACACTTCTTTGCAGAAAAAAGAGTATTTTGACGAACGGGATACGTATGCCCGAAGTAATTTTATGATATCGTCAAAGTACAAGTCAACTTTATTTTCCAATCGTTTAATGGCTATATCGTTATCAAGGCTCGGATCCGCGGAAGAGAGCGTTGACGGATATCTTACAGTAAGGATCAAGGGCAAGGATATACAAAACCTGTTCGGTGTTAAGGGAAACAGCTTCTTTACGCAGCTTTCGAACACCGCAAACGGGCTTACGGGACATACGATCGGCTGGAGCAATCCGGAGACGCAGGAATTTGAATATATTGCCGCGGTAACGAAGTCTTCATACAGGAACGGGGAATTTTCGGTTGTTTTTCACCGGGATCTGAAGCAGTATCTTGTGGGACTTGAAAGAAACTATACCAAATTTTCCCTTGAAGTCATGCTCTCCTTCAAATCAACATATTCGTTCAGGCTCTATGAGCTGCTTCGAAGCCGGTGTTATCACAGAAAAGGATATGAGCATAACGGTAATCTTTATCTTATCGAGTTTGATCTTAATGAACTTCGCCTGGATCTTGGAGTTGTAAACGCGGAGCTTGAGTCCGTAAGAAAGATCCTCAGCGGGTCAAAAGGAAAGCCCGACTGGGAAAAAGCGGTAGCAAGCAGTCCGGAGCATGTGTTTGATAACTGGAAGGACTTTAAGAGAAAAGTTTTGACCGTAGGGGTCAACGAGATCAACAGCAAGCCCCAGACTGGCATACATATAGACAAATACGAGCCCAAAAAGGCCGGCAGGGGCGGAAAGATATATGCGGTCGAGTTCTATGTTGAAGTATTAAACGCCAAAAAAGAAAAACCGGGTGAGATAATCGATGTTGAGGATAACAAGGACGATCTTATCGATGATATCAGGGATATCATATCCGGAATAAGAAGCCGCGAGGCAAGAGCCATCGGAGAGGCAGCATCGTGGGATATTGACAGGATAAGTCGCAACTACGAATATTCGCTCACAAAGGATGTAGAGGATATAGTGGGCTTTATGATAAAAGCAGTAAAGGAAGACTGGGCAAAGAGCGAAAAGAAGCCAAGGTTCGCACAGAAAACACAAAAGAGCGGATTTGCGAACTTTAACGAGCGCCGGTATGATTACGAAGAGCTGGCGGCAGAAGCTATAAACCATCATGAGTAGGCAAAAGACCGGATCGACCACACGGGTCAAAATGCCGTTTACAACCGGAAGATAACACATGACAAACAATATACACATGCGTCCGCATCATATCATGTGTGTCCAAAACTATATCGGACACGGGTACAGTAAAGAGTTTTGTGCCCATATGGATGAGGTAATATCCAAACTTCATAGTAATCCCCAAATTATGATCACTGACTGCTGTGATGATATATGCATTGTCTGTCCCGAAAACCGCGGCGGGGTATGCTCATCCGACAATGTAAGTAAAATGGACGATCAGGTCGCAAAGGCGCTTAATCTTAACGCCTCAGGCGTATATTTTTGGGAAGACCTTGCAAGATCATGTAAGGAGAAGATCTTTTCAACCAATCTTTTTCATAAGATCTGCGAAAACTGTCAGTGGATGAATATATGTCAGAAACAGATTAAATCATACCGTTTCTACGGATGGGAGAGTGCGAACATAAAAGATCAGAGGGGGCTTAGCCCTAAAGACTACTATGATCTTCTTACGAACGCATGGTGCATCGATACATGTGCCCCGAGGCTTAGGAAAGACTGGAGCGAAGAAAACAAAACGCTCGGGCAGTGCTCTGTTACAGCTTTTTTATTGCAGGATATTTACGGCGGAAATGTATACGGGATCGAAAGAAGCGGCGGTAATTTCCACTGCTTCAATGAAGTGAACGGATGCGTATTTGATCTTACAAGCGAGCAGTTTGGAAAAGAGGTGCTTGACTACAATAACTGCAAAGAGCAGCTTCGGGAAGTTCATTTTGCAAAAGAAGAGAAGAAGCAAAGATATGAGCTTTTAAAAGAGAAGCTTAACAGTCTGCTGTTATCCGAAGGTTTTAAAACACTTTGAGCAAAATGACGGAGAATGGGGTTATTGGCATCTCTATATTTTCACAAGATGTGACGACGGATTCTAGTTTACCACGGATTTTCCGAGCCACTTCTTTTTGTACCAGTAGTACATGACGATAAGGCCGCGGATGCATTCATCCGTCGCGGTACCGGCAAATATTCCCGCAACGCCTATGCCAAGACGTACACCAAGCAAATAACCGGTTGTAAGGCCGAGACCCCAGTTACAGCAAAGTCCCATGATAAGAGGAAATACATAAGCACCGGCAGCCTTTAAGCTGCTGACAAAAGTCATATTGAGGCATCGCCCGGTCTCTACAAATATGTCCGCGATCATGATCATCTGGCCTAAAGCGATGATATTCTGATTTTGAGTAAAAAACTGCAACGTATACCTGCAAAGCAGTGCATTTGCCGTTGCAAGTGCGATCGTTATCGGCATTGAAGTGCGAAGTGTTTTAAATACGCGCCTGTATGCTTCGTCTGATTTTCCCGCGCCGACCAGATGTCCCGTTATGATCTGCGTTGACATCGCGGCAGCATTTGAGAAGATCATCGCAAATGCGATAAGTGAGTTACAGTACGCCCTGGCGTTTACCGAATCGTTTCCCATTCCGTTTACGAATGACAGTAAAGTGGTCTGATACAGGTTATACGTAAGGTTTTCCCCGCCCGAGGGCAGGCCGATCTTGACCATTTTGACAAGAAGCTTTTTAGGGAACGGGTTTAAATACTTAAGGGAGAGCCGCCCGGTTTTTGTTGCGTAGAAGAAGACAAGAAGCGCTGTTACCGCTATAAGTCTTGCGACAACTGTCGATATGGCAACACCGGCAACGCCCATACCGAGGAATTTAAGCGGACCGTACAAAAACAGGTAGTTTCCGCCTATGTTTACGATATTTATCGCAAATGTCACCCACATGCCGATACTTGTGTAACCGTTACAGCGAAGTATCTGAAGCATTACGTTAAATACCGCGCTGATAAATCCGCCGCCGCCCACGATGTAGATGTATATCATCGAGTACGGGCGCATCTCCTTTGATACCTGAAGGAAATTCATGATAAGGGGATTCGCGGCGCAAAAAATCACACTGAGAACGAGCCCGACAACGAGGTTTACCACGACCGAAAGCGTGTATATCATGTTCATCCGGTCATATTGTTTTGCCCCGAGGTACTGGGCGACAACCACGCTTGTGGCCGTTGCGATAACGTTAAAGAGTATGTTCATCATGAACATGATCGTATTGGCGTTTCCGACGGCACCCACCGCATACTCGTCGTAGTGGCTGAGCATGAGCGTATCGACGTTATTGAGCATCGTGTTAAGGAAAAGCTCAAGAAACATCGGTCCGGCCAGAAGAAGTAGCGGTGTTTTTTCATCTATGACTATTGATTTGTTTCTGTTCATGGCAGTATTTACAAAAGTTTGCGGGTAAATATCAAATAAAATGCAGACTGTATCAGGCTTTTTTCCGTGTGATCAGTTCCCAGAAAGTAACGGCCGATGCTGCGGCAACATTTAATGAGTCAACACCGTTAAACATTGGGATTTTTGCTATGTGATCACTTGCCTCAAGAGTTTTTTGAGATATTCCGTCGCCTTCGCCGCCGAATACGACAGCTGTTTTTTCCCCATCTTTTAAGACGGGATCGGATATGGATACGCAGTCATCGGACAGTGCCATTGATATGACTTTATAATCCGTATCGTGAAGCCTTTTGACAAAATCATCCCCTTTGGGAAGATATGTCCAGGGAACCTGAAAAACAGTCCCCATCGAGACTCTTGCCGATCTTCTGTAAAACGGGTCGCTTGAGCCTTGTGTGACAAGCAGCGAATCGACTCCGAGCGCAGCTGCCGACCGGAAGATTGCCCCGATGTTCGTCGGGTTTACGATATCTTCCAATATGGCAACGTTTGCAGATGAAGCTAAAAGAGAATCCGGGTCGGGAAGGTCTGGCCGCAAAAATGCCGCGATAACGCCCCTTGTTAAGTTAAAGCCTGTTATTTTGTTTATTACGGAAAGCTCTGCCGTATACACACTGATATCGGAAGGTATAAGTGAGAGGACGGACTGTACGGCATCGGTTTTATAGGCACCGTCTTCTACGAAGAAAGACAGCGGTTTTGCGCCGTATGATAAGGCTCGCTCGATCACCATCGGTGTTTCTGCGATAAAGACCCCGGGATCCGGCTCGTTTATGTGATAAAGCTGGGGTTCGTTGTAATTCGTATATAAAGCGACGCGTTCATCGTTTATGTCATCAATATCTATAGTGCTCATTTTTTTATGATATGTCTATAATCTGTCATTGTAAAGGAGGATCTTTATGAAGGTACTTATCTTAAACGGAAGCCCGAAAGAGGCGGGAAACACGGCCATAGCCATAGGCGAGATGGAAAAAGTGTTTAAAAGCGAGGGGATCGAGTGCAAGATAATGCACGTCGGGAACAAGGACATACGCGGCTGCGTCTCATGCGGATCGTGCGGAAAGACCGGAAAATGCGTGTTTGATGATACAGTAAATGAAGTAGCAGCCGAATTTGAAGCGTCCGACGGCCTTGTGGTTGCATCTCCCGTTTACTATGCGTCAGCAAACGCAACGCTTATCGCATGTCTTGACAGGCTGTTTTACAGCACACATTTTGACAAGACGATGAAGGTCGGTGCGAGCGTTGTTGTGGCAAGGCGGGGTGGATGTTCCGCAACATATGACGAGCTTAACAAATACTTTACGATAAGCGGGATGCCGGTGGCTTCAAGCCAGTACTGGAACAGTGTGCACGGAAGCGCACCCGGGGATGCCGAAAAAGACGCCGAGGGTCTTCAGACGATGAGGACACTGGCAAAGAATATGAGCTTTCTTCTAAAGAGCATAGCTCTCGGAAAGGAAAAATACGGTCTTCCCGAAAAAGAAGAGCACTTATGGACGCATTTTATCAGATGATTTTTATACTCTATAACTAATGCAAACAAATGTATGTTGTTTAGATTGTCGTATTCAAGAACTGTACTCATAATATGGTTTTTCCTGATATAATATATTTGTGTTATAATATGTAACAGATAGATAATATCATTTTTTTCATAGTAAAGGTAAGAACACCGGGATTTTGAGTATAGGAATATGAGTTCCATAACAATTAAGAAAATCGGAATAACAAAGCTTTTGACCGATGCGGTCGTTAATGCCGCAAATACCGGACTGTGGCAGGGCGGCGGAGTCTGCGGTCATATATTCAATGATGCCGGAGTCCGGGAGATGACCGATGCCTGCAGCAGAATCGGGTATTGTAACGAAGGATCTGCAGTGATCACGCCGGGATTCAATCTTCCGGCCAGATATGTAATTCATGCGGTAGGTCCACAGTATATCGACGGAACGCACGGTGAGCCGAAGCTTTTATACAGTGCATACAAGCAGTCATTGCAGCTTGCAAAAGAGCACGGAATTCATTCCATCGGGTTTCCGCTCATTTCAGCCGGTATATTCGGTTATCCCGTCGACAAAGCATGGCGAAAAGCCCTGCAGGCATGCAATGATTTTATCGTGAATAATCCGGATTACGACATTGATATAGTATTTGCGGTGATTGATGACAAGGTCAAAGCTATCGGCGAAGGAACACTTAAAGCAATGAAGATTTAAGCCATCAGGGATAAAAGCGGAGGATAGCCCCTTTTCGGGGCTCTTTTTGGTATAATCACTGTTATGAATACGTGGTTTATATATATTGTTTTAGTCATTTTGCATTGGGCGATGACGGTTATTCAATGCCGGCGAGGGACAGCATTATCATTATCTATAAGCATGCTTAAGACATCATATTCGATAAATCTGTAAGCGGATATATAACAGGAGGAAAAGTTATGAGAAAGATCTTGGTAGTTGTTGACATGCAAAAGGACTTCATTGACGGAAGTCTTGGCACAAAGGAAGCCGTGGGAATAGTCCCGTCGGTTATTGAGAAAATAAAAAGCTACGACAAAAAGGATGTATTTGCGACAAGAGATACTCACCAAAAAGATTATCTGAGCACGCAGGAGGGAAAAAACCTGCCCGTCGAGCATTGTATAGAGGGCACACCGGGGTGGGAGATCGATCCTGCTATAATCGGATACATTTCACCCGATCATATATTTGACAAGCCTACCTTTGGCTCTAAAGCCCTGGCTGAGGCGATGTCTGATCTGGCCCAAAAAGAAGACATCGAGATCGAACTTGTCGGCCTGTGCACGGATATTTGCGTTATATCAAACGCCCTTTTATTAAAAGCATACATGCCGGAAGTAAGCATTTTTGTTGATCCGGCCTGTTGTGCGGGCGTCACGCCGCAAAAACATGCCGCGGCCCTTGAGACCATGGCGAGTTGTCAGATTCAAAACAGAAGGGAAAACTGACACGGGTCTTTTTGACCGGAAAAGGCAAAGATGATATACAATACCGTTGTTATGTATGCCTCCGCGGGTTCAGAGATTATGAGTTTCAGATGTACTTTGTAGAAGGGGGGCAGAATGAAAAAGAAAATGATATGGATAATACCTTTGATCATAATACTGGCCGTGATTTTGACAGTCCTTCCGCCAAGCCTGGGTAAGCTTCCGAAAGGACACATCCTCAGCGAGAAGACAAGTCTTACAATAGACGGAGCACAGATAGGATTGATATTATTGTCTGATAACACGGAAAATCCCGTACTTCTTGTCTGCGGCGGGGGTCCGGGAATTCCGCAGTACCTGATGGAGAGCCTGTATCCTTCCGTTTTGCCCGAATATTTCACGGTTTGTTATTTTGACTACAGAGGAACCGGGCTGTCATTTGACAGAAGCGCTGATCCCGATAACATGACGGCTGACAGATTTATCGACGATACACTGCAGGTGACGAATTATCTTCAGAACAGGTTCGGCCAGGATAAGATCTACATAATGGGCCATTCATTCGGAACATTCATCGCTCTTAATATGGTAGACCGGTATCCGGAAAAATATACAGCATATCTTGCAATGTCCCAGGTATGCGATCAGCATCAGTCGGAACTTTTGGCTTATGATTTTATGCGAAACCGCTATGAAGAACTGGGTGACAGTTCAATGGTGGCCAAGTTCGATGAATACAACATACGCAAGTCGGAAGAAGATTACAGAAGATACTGCAGTTCCTCTCTTCGCGACAAGGCCATGCATGCACTCGGAGTCGGGACGACATCTGATATGGATAATGTGATAACGGACTTATTCTTTCCCAGTCTTCGGATAAAAGCCTATACGCCGTTTGAGCGGATCAATATCTGGAGAGGGAAGGCGGCCTCGGGAAAGTTTGAGGTTCATAACCAGTCGCGACTGTTTAATGCTTTTGAGACGGTTCCAAGCATTGAAATACCTGTATATTTCTTTGCCGGACAAAACGACATGACATGCTGTACTTCGCTACAGAAGGAATACTATGCAAGTATTAAGGCCCCTGAAAAAGAGTTCTTTTACTATGAAGGATGCGCTCACAGTCCCATTTACGAGGATGGCGAAAGAACAAGGAAGATTCTTGATGAACTCGTAAGAGGAAAATGACTGTGGGCCGACATCCCGGACAAGGCCTTCGGCGTAAGAAACGATGGCCATTGACTAATCATTGTTGACTTGTCAGAATAATATATGGGTATTAAATGGCTTTGATGATTTGACGGAGGATACAACATGGACATCAATATTCTATTGGCTTTGCAGGAATTCAGGAACGGTGCCGGGGAATGTCTTGCCGAATTTCTTTCGAAGATGACATACTTAGGTGAAAAAAGCACTTCGATTGTCATCATTGCCATCATCTATTGGTGTGTCAGTAAAGAGTTCGGTCAGTATTTCCTGATGGGAATGTGCGGCAACAGGATCGTCAATGGTTTTCTGAAAGTGACTGCCTGCATCTATCGCCCGTGGATCAGAGATGTCCGGATCGTTCCATACGGTAATTCCATGGAGACGGCGACAGGTTATTCCTTTCCGAGCGGACACAGCACGAACGCTGCCACATTGTTCGGCGGCGGAGCAATAAGAAAGGAACTGCCACGGATTCTGCGCATTTTCCTTGCCGTGTTTTTTGTTCTTATCGCATTCAGCCGTATCTATCTTGGCGTGCATGCACCACAGGACATTCTTGTCGGTTCATTGCTCGGTCTCCTTGTCATGTGGTTGATATCCAAGCTCATGCGGTGGATTGAAGCAAATCCTGACAAAGATATTGTGGTGATGCTGACAGGTATCGGGATCGCAATCGTGGTGGCAATATACGCTTCGATGAAGTCTTATCCGGAAGACTATGATGCAGCAGGAAAGCTTCTGGTCGACGGGACGAAGATGGCCAAAGATACATTCAAATCTGTGGGGATGAGCTTCGGATTTTTGTCCGGCTGGGTTTTGGAGAGAAGATTCATCGGTTTTTCAACCGATGCCCCCATGAAAACAAGAGTCACCCGGCTTGTGATCGGGCTTTTTGGATATTATGTGGTCGATCTTATTTTGTCCTATTTCCTGAAAGAGTTGATCCCGGGCGTAGGAGGCAGTATCGCGTCCAATTTCCTGCAGATGTTTTATATTGCTTTTATTTTCCCGTGGTTTATAAAACGTGCAGAAGGGATCTGATCCCATTACATGATATTACGTAATATTGTCACAACAGGTGCAGTAAATATGATTGACAAATGAGCTGATCAGTATTACGTTGTCACTGTATATAAGATTTCAGGGAACGCCCGTAACATAGAGCCCAACGTTTTATGTTCGGACGTTTTTTATATGCATTCATAGAGTAGTTTTGATCGGAGGAGAGATAGATGAGAGAACGCATGAAAAACTAAGTACACTTCTTTTTCTATCAACATTTCTTACAGTAATCCCGCAGACGCAGACAGTGATACCACATACCCTGATTCTATGGCGGGAGCAATGAAAAAAGTCACATTACGGAAGCGAGTCTTGGTTAGGCAGTATCCTTTCAGAAGGAAAATGATAATGGAAAAGATGAATATAAGGGCAGCCCAAAGATCGGAATACGACAGAATAAGGCTTTTTTACTACTCGCTCATAGATGATATGGCAAAGCTTCCGTACGGGGCCGGATGGATAAAGGACGTATACCCGTCGCGCGAGATGATAAAGAGCGGGCTTGAGGCCGGAGAGTATTATATAGCAGAAGACGGCGGATCTATATTCGGCGCCATGTTAGTTAATCATAGCTGTAATGAAAGCTACAAGGAATTTGACTGGCCGACAAAGGCTGAAGACGATGAGATAACGGTTATACATGCGCTCGGTGTGCATCCCAAATTCATGGGCAAAGGAATCGCAAAGGCGATGGTAAGCCATGTCATTAAAAAGGCCAAAGAGGATGGCCAGAAAGTCATAAGACTTGATGTACTAAAAGGTAATCTTCCTGCCGAAAAACTGTATTCGGGGCTTGGATTTTCATATCTTCATACACTCAAGATGTATTACGACGATACGGGATGGACGGATTATGAGCTGTATGAGTATCCGCTGTAGGAAAAACCGCTTCAGAAACGTTTTATTCACCCGGGGATACATGCTCGGCATCAGCCTCTTGCTTGACCATCTTCTCAAGTTCAAAATCACTTCTGTTATATCCCGGAGGTCCGGCTTATAAAGTTTCTATCATGTCTGCGATATCATCAAGCCATGGTGCGGAAAGATTTTCTACGCTTCCCAAATCGCAGGCGCCTGCAATTGACGAATCGATCGGAAGGCGTGCTATCTCGCTTATACAAAGCCTTTCGGCAATCTCTTCAAGATGACTTTCCCCGAAGATATGGTGCTCCTTGCCACATTCGTCACATTTGAAATAACTCATATTTTCAACTATCCCAAGAACGGGGATGTTCATCATTTCAGCCATGTTGGCGGCTTTTTCGACGATCATTCCGACAAGCTCCTGCGGGGAGGTAACGATCAGTATGCCGTCAAGCGGAAGTGACTGAAATACCGTCAGCGGAACATCACCGGTCCCCGGCGGCATGTCCACAAACATATAGTCGATATCGCCCCATTTTGTATCGGACCAGAATTGCTTGACAGTGCCTGCAAGTATGGGACCGCGCCAGATCACGGGATCTGTCTCGTTTTGCAGTATAAGATTAACTGACATCAGCTTGATGCCTGTTTTACTTTCGGCGGGAATGATGCCGTCTTCGTCGGCAACAAGCTGTTCATGTATACCAAATGATTTGGGTATCGAAGGTCCTGTGATATCCGCATCGAGAATAGCCACATTGTGTCCACGCCGACGCATTAAAACGGCCATAAGAGATGTTATTAGGGATTTCCCGACTCCGCCTTTGCCGCTTACGACGCCGATGACTTTTTTTATGTGGCTGTTTGCGTTTTCAGGCGCCGAAAAATCAAACGGCTCATTACTGCGTTCGGAACAGTCCTCACCGCAGCTGTTACAATCGTGACTACATGTATCGCTCATTTTGATATCTCCTTATTTTCCGGCACAGTTATGATCATTGCAGTGATCGTGCCCGTAATCTTCTGTATTCATATAAATATATTATACCAAAGATAAACACGCTTGGAAGTAATTCCTCTAAGACCTGTTTTGAAAAGAAGAAATATATGAAAGGCGGCAAGGAGATAACAAGGGAAGAGGCCCTTAAAACCATCGGATGCTAAAATGACGCAGCCTTTTCTATTTGCGCGAAACAAGTTTCCATGTATGCTCATAGCTGTTGTAGAAGAGCTTTATTGTCCGGATATTCCCAAAGCTTTCGATCCTGACCTCGAAAGGATATATTCCCTGTGAATGCACCTTGCCGACATCCGGCATTTCGAAAACGTTCCCTTTGTAAGTAAGATCTTTATAGGCTTTGATCTTGTATTCCTGATATGCACCATCCTCATCAAGCATGCGGATCTTCATGGGTATGATAGTCCCGTCAGCCTTGTGTTGGCAGATCATATCTATGTTTTTGTTTGCATCCGTAGAATTCATCATGGTAGATACATAATAGAACAAATGTTCGAGATAGTCAACACTGTGTTAAAGAGCGAGGAGAATATTCAAATTAACTGATACTAAGATGCCATATCATGGTAGAATAGCTCTGTTGGGAGAAAGATTTCAGTATACGGAAATGACATTATTTTTCCTGCAAGGAGTGGGTCGATTATGGGTTTTTTAATAAGTGAAACAACAAAAGAAGAGCGGGAGAGGATAGTAGAGGATTCTCTCGGTAATATTTCCGGGGCATGCGATGGCTGCTCTCCCGGCATTATAGAAATGTACCAGGATTATATTGACGGCAAGAAGGAACTTCGGGACATCAATATGGAATTCCGTGCTTCATATGTGTCCGGTGATATAGATAAGGAAGAAAAAAAGGGATGCGGGTATATATAAATGGCAAATAGTCAGGACGAACGTGACGAAAAACTCGGAAGAATCATATTGACACTTAACTGGTGGATCTTTGCAGTTAAGTTTATTGTTATTGTGACTGTGATCGCCGGAATCGTGATCTACTTCCTAGGAAAACCACTTTGGATCGCGCCACTCATCGCCATAGGCGCATTTATCATTTACAGATTGATTTGGAGGCTCATCTGGTTGTTCATCGAATGGGCCGGCCGGCAGTAGCATTTTTTAAGATTTTTCTTGAAAAAGATTTTTAATTCGATTAGCCTTTTCTTAGGACGTCCGAATCTTTCCTAAGAGGAGGCTTTTATTTTGACTAAAGAACAACTACACAGGTACATTTCCGAGAGCACCGGGAATGAGGGCAATATATGCCAGATTTATGCCATTAAAGACAATGAGGTGGCACTTGATGATTGTTGGCATGGGTTCAAGACTCTAGATGCGATGAATGTCAATTCCGTGACGAAAGGTATTATGGCATTACTGGCAGGGATTGCTTTGGACAGGGGATATATCAAAAACCTGGATCAAAAGGTTATGGATTTCTTCCCTGATTACACCGTAAAACGTGGGGAGAAAACTATCTATGACGTTACAATAAGGCATATGCTCACAATGACAGCCCCGTATAAGGGTAAGTCAGAGCCATGGAAGAAGGTATGTACTTCCCCGGACTTTACGCTTGCAATCCTTGATTATCTTGGTGGTCGGAACGGAATTATCGGAGAATTCAGGTACGCAACACTTGGCATTCAGATTCTTGCGGGGAGTATTGAGAGAGCAACGGGCGAAAAATGCATTGATTTTGCTAACAATAATCTGTTTGAACCACTTGAGCTTCCCAAGCGAATACCTCACGGAGACAGTTCTAAAGAGGATCAATTTGATTTCTTTATGAATAAGAAACCCAGAAAATATGAGTGGTACGCCGACCCACAGGGCGGTGTCACCGCAGGCTGGGGATTATGCATGTCGGCAAGAGACATGGCTGTGATAGGGGCGATGGTTTTAGGCAGTGGCCTATATAATGGGAAAAGAATTATCTCAGAAGAATATATAAAAGACATGCTGACACCACATATTAAGCTTGGTGAGCGCTTTGGCTTCATGAACTATGGATACTTATGGTATAAGCCTTACGATGACAAAGATGTATATGCGGCAATTGGTGACAGCGGAAATATTATCTATGTAAACAAAGAGGAAAATGTATCGGTTGGAATGACAGGTACATTTAAGCCGAGAATCTTTGACAGAGTTGAATTTATTGAGCAAAAAGTATTGTCTTCACTTAATGAGTGATGATTCGTGGTATAATACATTAGGGGAGTCCAAAAGAAGGACAGTCTTATGAAAAAAACAAGCGAAAGCGTTAAAGAAACCAGAATACTGGAACAAACGCTTAACAGTCTGGAAGTACGTAGACAAGCTTCCCGAAGTGTATTTATTCTGTTGCTCGTTCTATATTTTGCCGCAGCTCTTACCGTAAGTCTTACTGCCGGATCGCAGAAAGAAATAATTATCGGTTCTAATCCTGTTGCTGTCTACACCTTTGCAGGTATTTTTTCTTCACTTTCCAATCTGTGCATTATTTTTATGGTTATCTTTTGCGGGAAAGCCGGGTTTATTGCATCCATCATAGTTATGGCGCTCCATATACCGATGATCCTAATGGGTATATTCGTAAAAGGCAACTATACATCTCTTCCCGGTCTGTTTGTGGATGTTCTTACCGTTATTGCCATTATTGTAATCTTCTACAACAATAGAAAGATTGATAAATATCAGTTGAGATTACGTGAACAGGCAACCACAGATGCTCTGACGGGACTGCCGAATGCATTTGCAATCACGGAACTCCTTAATGAACTGGTCAAACATAATACTCCATTTGTAGCGGCTACTCTTGACATAAATGATTTTAAGAGCATAAACGATACCATGGGATTTGACATGGGCAATAGAGTTCTGTTAGCTGTTGCATTGCGTTTGAAGAATATAGCAGACAATGGACTTTCTGGCACGCTTGACTTTGTCGGGCGTTTAAATGGTGACGAATTTAGCTTAATCATCCGAGATTACAAATCCGATGATGATGTGGAAAAGACCATTAAGCAGTACGAAGCTGCTATCACTGAGAAAATAAACATTGATGGTTATGACTTTTTCGTGGCCGCAAGTATTGGATATGCGTTTTTCCCAACGGATTCCGCTGACAGAGATTCTCTGATCTCTTATACAATCGCAGCCATGAAAGAGATCAAACATATGAGCGGCAGTGAACACATCCAGCGCTTTTCTCCGGAAATGAAGGCTGAAGATCATATCGCAATAGACAACAGGGTACGAGAAGCTCTTGAAAACGATACCGTATTCTTCAATCTCCAACCTCAGTATGATATGACGCACAGTCTGCGAGGATTTGAGGTTCTCGCACGTATGAAGGATGATGACGGTGCTTTCATAAGCCCGGCAGATTTTATTCCTGCAGCCGAAAGACTGGGATTGATCGATGTTCTTGATCATACGGTATATAGGAAAGCTGCTATGTTCTTTGCTGATCTTCTTAAAAAATCTGGTGCTGATATCATGCTCAGTATCAACGCTTCGGTAAAACATATGATGAAAAGTGATTTTATTGAAGAGATACGTGCTCTTCTTTCCGAAAGCGGTATTCCGGCAAAACAGCTCGAGATCGAGATTACGGAGTCGATATTGATCGAATCTGCTGAAAAAGCCGCTTGTATTTTAAGAGGGCTCAAAGATATGGGAATACGGATCGCAATAGATGATTTCGGAACCGGCTATTCTTCCTTAAGTTATCTTAACAGTTTTCCGTCTGATACTCTTAAGATTGACAAATCCTTCATCGATAAAATGAGCGAGAATACAACATCAGAAAAGTACGTTGAAGCCATCATATCTCTGGCGCATGTTATGGACTTTGAGGTTGTAGCAGAGGGGGTTGAGGAGAATGGACAGCTCGAAACACTTCGTGGAATCAGTTGTGACTATATTCAGGGCTTTATTTGGGGACGCCCTCTTTCCGCTCAAGACGCTGAGGCTTTAGTAATGGGATAGTTAAGAAAATGACTGATTTTGTTAACTATTAGCAGTTTGTTCATAATTTAAGAGAAAAGCGTCGCAAATGGTGTGCACCCCGTCAAGTAGACAATTAAAAAAACAAAAAGTTTTCTTCTCGATAGTATCGGGCAGTTTTTTATGCCGCCTCCATAAGTTTCTTGTTGTGGAATTCTATAGGAGTAAGAATTCCCAGGTTCCGTTGAACTCGTTCGTTTGTGTAATAGTCCATGTATTTCTCAATCGCTTGTATAAGGTCTTCTTTTGTTCTGAACTTTTTTCCATAGTACATTTCCCGTTTCATGATTCCCCAGAAGCCTTCCATGGGGCCGTTATCAATACAATGTGCGACTCTTGACATGCTTTGTGTCATCCTTGCATCCAGAACCTTCTGGCGGAATTCCTTCGAGGTGTATTGAAACCCACGATCCGAATTATCCCGAATTCGGGATAATGGCGACTATGCCGAAGAAAATACTATGCCGAAGTTTTTCTTTGTTGCCTGATATTTCTTCAATTATGCGTGATTCTTCGGCATAGTATTTTATACTTGAAGCATCAATTCAAAGGAGGTGCTTCAAGATGGATATAAATACTGTCTGCACATTACTCATCGATGCTTTGAAAGGAGCCGGATATAATGACTCTACCATCTTCAACTATCAAGGCGCCGTAAGGAGGTTCAAGGCATTCTGTGAGAAACACAATGTTACTGAGTATGACCATGAAATCGGCAAGCTCTATGCTGAAGCTGTGGTCAGCCCCAAAACTGGAAAGTTTAGCAAGATGCGTTATCATCTTCAAGGTCGCTTTATCAGACTTATTGATTCGTATATCCGCTCCGGCCAGTTTGATTTTTCAGCTGTTACAAGATCAAGAGTACACCCAGAAAAAGAGTATTATCGCAAGGTCTACACGGATTACTGCTCATATTTAGAGGGCGAGTATGAAAATGAGAACACTCGCCATTTTTATGAGTATGGCATGTATTCATTCCTTTCTTTTCTTGAGGAAAAAGCTGATGTAGTTTTATTAGATGATCTCACAACATCTATAGTCCTTGACTATTTAAAGCATTCAAAACCTGAACGGCAGAGGGGCATTCTATGCGAACTCAGAAAAATCTGCCGATATCTTAAACGTAATGACCTGCTGATGGCATTGTCGGGTATTCACGCCCCACGGCATCATCGGATTATCCCCGTTCTTGAAACGGATGAACAGGAACGTATTAAATCTGTTTCAGAAGATAATGCAACCCCATTGCGTGACGTTGCCATGATCCTCCTTGGACTATCTACAGGCATCCGGGCATGTGATATAATCCGGCTGCGACTGACAGATATCGATTGGCGGAACGATACGATCTCATGGCGGCAAAGCAAAACAGGAAATCTTGTCTGCGTTCCTTTGACTCCAGCTGTGGGCAATGCAATTGCCCGATATTTGACTACACAACGGCCATGCGCCCCTAACGATTACCTGTTTGTAAGACTCATTGCTCCGTTCGATCCGCTCTCATGTCACTCATCATGCTACATGATGGTTAAGCGCATTCTTAAGAGGGCATGTGTATCTACAGACGGCCGCATTCTCGGAATGCACATGCTTCGGCATAACGCGGCATCAACAATGGTCAGGAATGAAGTCCCTGTTGAAACAATCGCTGCTATACTTGGACATTCGGATCCTGACACCACCGGAATCTACATCACAACTGATGAAAGAAGGCTTAGGGATTGTGTCCTTCCTTTCGGTGATATATCGAAGGAGGTGCATCCATGAATACATTTGTCAGCAGGCTTGGTCCTGTAATTACCGACTTTCTGGATTATAAGAATGCTTTGGGCATTAAATACACATCCGCTTCCGTATATCTTCATGAATTGGATCGTTACAATGCTTCCCATGGAGATCACAGCACCCTGGTCAAAGAGGTTGTTGACGGATGGGCCATAGAACATGCAGGAAAATCAACTACCGGTGACAGAAGCTGGGTGTCGCCGATCCGTGAACTTGGCCGATACCTTGTTAATACCGGAGACCCTGGCGCATATGTATTGGATAATTCGTTCATCATTCAACGATATCGCCCGGATGTCTACCTGATGACTGAGACTGAAATCTATTGTTTTTTCAAGGAGTGCGACCGGTATGTCCTCAGATATAAAGCTCCAGGCAGGGCATATGTCTTTCCTGCACTATACCGTTTTATGTATTGCTGTGGCGTCAGGTCAGCAGAAGCAAGACAGTTAAAGTGCCAGGATGTCCACTTGGATAAAAGCTACATTGACATCCTTTGGGCTAAGGCACACCGCGATAGGAGACTTTATATATCAGAAGAGCTAACACAGTATCTTATAGATTATGATGTTGCCATACGAAAAGTATTTCCGGAAAGAGAATACTTTTTTCCCGGCGGGCACGGAGGTATTTGTTCCAGTACTGCTTTATCAGTAAACTTCAAGAACATCTGGCTGGCGGCAGGTTTAAAAAGAGACGGAATAGTCAAACCCCGAGCCTATGATTTTCGACATCACTTTGCGTGCGCAAACATCATGCGATGGTCATCGGAAGGCAAGGATATCCATGCGATGCTCCCTTATCTGATGCGATACATGGGGCATTCTTCGCTGGAAAGCACTTATTACTACATACATCTGATACCTGATTTCTTTCCACAATACCGCAGCATGGCTGCCTCCACAGAAGAAATAATCCCGGAGGTAGATGCTGATGAAGTATAAGCGAAAAAAAGATAAAGACTTCTGGCAGATGGCACGAGCCTACCTTCATGATTTTATGCCTGCAGTACGTAACCAATCGGATAAATCTGTTGCTGCCTATAAACAATCCTTGAATTCCTATCTCACATTTTTGGAAAGTGAGAAAGGGCTAAGGGAAGACCTGGTAACATTTGAAACATTCAACCGCAACAACGTTAAGGACTTTGTTGAATGGTTGCGCGAAAAGCAGTATGCTTCTAAAACGATAAACCTTAAGTTGACGGCGATACGCTCTTTCCTGAGATACTGCGCTGATGAGGATTTTGAGTTTCGAGGCATCTACAATGATGTTTGTACTGTCAGAAAAGTCAAGGAAGAGAAAAAGCCTATCGAATACCTGCAGCCAGAGGCAACTAAAGCGATCCTGACATCATATGATAGCAGAACATCAAAACATCGTCGAAACCGCATGATTCTAATACTCCTCTACGATACAGGAGCAAGGGTGCAGGAGCTTTCTGATCTCTCGTTATCATCGCTTCATCTGGATGTGCCCCATCCTTATGTCACGTTGATCGGGAAGGGGCGAAAAACCAGAAATGTGCCGGTTATGGATAAAACAGTAGCTCATTTAAGAAAATACCTCGAGGAATTCCATCCTGACTTGACGGAGGCACCGCTGTTTTATAGCCGTTTTGATGGAAAACCCCATCCACTCTCTACGGATAGTATAAGTCTGATACTAAGTACAGCAGCAAAGAAAGCTCGTATTACTTGCCCGGAGGTTCCGGAAAACGTTCATTGTCATCTGATCCGAAAAACCAAGGCAATGGATCTTTATCGCAACGGAGTGCCGCTTCCGTTTATCATGCAACTGCTGGGGCACGAAAGTATGTCGACAACATCCGGCTTCTACGCATTTGCAACACTTGAAATGATGAGTGACGCAATGAATAAAGCTGCACCGGCGTTTGATGACAGCGAAAAAATCTGGAAGAAGACAGAGATAAAAAAACTACTCTATTCGCTGGATTAGCTTAAAATACTATGCCGAAGAATCACGCATAATTGAAGAAATATCAGGCAACAAAGAAAAACTTCGGCATAGTATTTTTTTCGGCATAGTCAGAATGAAACAGCGGTGTTACCCCTGGATTGGTCTCTAACGCTTTATCAAAAGTATCGAATACAAGAGGATTATCGTTGTGGTCACTGTATACGTATGATACGGGGCGCTTGTCACAAAGATCCA
>Ga0310695_10006329_pt1 | contig 19673 bp, 19 predicted proteins | sample RumenRJG_04DNA_FD_203882 | JGI IMG/M metagenome (GOLD analysis project Ga0310695, IMG submission 203882) | Bovine rumen microbial communities from Lethbridge, Alberta, Canada - RJG_04 (v2) (version 2) | ecosystem: Host-associated > Mammals > Digestive system > Stomach > Rumen | place: Canada...
TTTTTGATAAGAACAAATATTCTGCAAATAAAAATGGTATTGCAGGTAAAACAGAATGTTACGCACATACAAGCCGTGAGTAAATTGAAGTCATGGAATGACGAAGATGGAGCGAGAACCGCAGGGATGGATATTTGCTCCGCGTCCTGCAAAACAGCAAAATAACCTATCGGCCTCACTGCCCTGGAACGGACAGGGGGCAGCCCCTGTGAATCACGCTGACACAGCGAATCCCCTTATACTCTAATCATCAGGAAGCCCTTTCGTCAGATGAGACGAGAGGGCTTCCTTTTTTGTGAATCATTGTAATCTGAATAAAGTCTTTTGGGAATATTCCCACCCCCAATATAACGCTTGTCTTGACAAATTGAACAGTATTTGTGTCCGAAATCGTGTTAATATCTTCCCCAAATGCAGTTTATTTGAATTATTTTTTGTACCTTTGCAGCCGAAAGGCTGCGAAACGGCAGACAGACAACAAAAGACAACACAAAAGACAACACAAAAGACAACACAAAAGACAACACAAAAGACAACACAAAAGACAATATAGATTATGGCAACTTATACTATCACATTGAACGAGCGCAGCGCCAGGGGCAAGGCTCTGATGGAGTACCTGAAAGCGCTGGGCGTGCTGATGCACAAGGTGTCGCCCAAATCTGCCACCAAGCACCGCCTCTACGACCCTGAGACGGGCAAGTATCTCAACGACGAGACGATGAAGGCCATCGAGCAGGCACATGACGACATGAAGCACGGCAGGCTGAAAACATACAGCTCTGCGGATGAAATGTTTAAGGACTTGGGCATCATGGTATCACCCCCATAAGTTGTCAGGACAGTACAATGGTTGCTGGGAGTGCCACCTGAAACCCGACTGGCTCCTTATCTGGGAGCAAAACGATACAGAACTTACACTCTTGTTCACGGGAACCGGCACCCACTCAGACCTATTCTAACCTCCCCACGCCGCCCCCTCTTTACCTCTCAAACAAGACTAAACCCGAATAACAAAACAAACCAACACTCATGCCCCGCTACCTCCACATACCCCACACTCCCGACACCGCCCGGAAGATGATGACGGGCGGCCGTAAGTATCTGACGGTGAGCGGAATAACTACCCACACACACACACGACTTAAAAAATACACTTATGGCGCGATGGGCGCCGGATAAGAGAAGGCACGTTTGTGTCCCCTTACGGGGCGCAGACATGCTTTCTGGCATGTCTGCCAGTCGTGATGACTGAACATAAAAACAATAACATAATAACAATATAAATTAAAAAGTAAAATGAGACAAAAAATTTTACTTACATTCGCCCTCCTGCTCATATTGGCGCAGGGGGCATGGGCGCAGACCGCCATCGACCTCGGACTGCCCAGCGGCACGAAGTGGGCCGACAGGAACGTGGGCGCAGCAAGCGCGACGGCCGCATGCACCTTCTTCGAGTGGGGCGAGATTACGGCTTACGACAACAACTATACCTACAGCGACAACCCCACGACGCTGCCCTTGAGCAACGACGCCGCCAGACAGACATGGGGCGGGCAGTGGCGCATGCCGACGAAAGCTGACTTCGAAGAGCTGCTCAACAGCGAGTACACCACATGGGCGTGGACGGAAAACTACAACGGCTCGGGCGTGAAAGGCTACATTATCTCCGGCAAGGGCGCCTATTCGGGCAACAGCATCTTCATGCCGTTGACGGGCTTCTACCACAACAGCCTCACGCTTGTAGGCACGTATCGCGGCGACTACTGGTCGTCCACTCGTTCCGAGTCCAACAACAACCGTGCTTACTGGATTGGCTTCGGCAGCGGCGACAAGAAGTTGCAGGACCCCTATGACCGCGTCTACGGCTTTGCCGTCCGCCCCGTGCAGATGTTCGTGGGCGCTGGCACCTCGGCCAACCCCTACAAAATCTCCACCACCACGGACTGGAACAACCTCGTCACGGCGGTGAACGGCGGCGAGAGCTTCAGCGGAAAGTTCTTCAAGATGACGGCCAACGTGGGCACGGTCACGACATGGATGACCGGCACGTTCAGCGGCACGTTCGACGGCAACGGCAAGACGCTGACGGTGAACTACTCGGGCTCGGGCGCATACTGCGCACCGTTCGGCACGCTTAGCGGAGCCACCGTCAAGAACCTCAAGGTGGCGGGCACCATCAGCACCAGCGAAACCCGCCCCGCCAGCATCGCCGGATATGCGGCCAACAGCACCATCACCAACTGCAGCAGCAGCGTGGCCATCACGGCCAGCAAGAACGGCTCTATTGACGGCGGTGGACTGGTGGGCTGCGTCGATAATAGCAAGACGCTGACCATGTCGGGCTGCGCCTTCACGGGCAGCATCACTTACAGTAACGCTGCGGGAAAAGGGTGCGGCGGCATGGTGGGCTGGATGCGTTCAGGCTCTACTGCCACGCTGACCAACTGCGTGTTCGCCCCGTCGAGCGTCAGCATCGCGAAGGCATCGGACGCTGAGTTCAACATGTTCGTCCGCGGCGCAGGCAGCCACATCCTCACCAACTGCTACTACAACGGCACGGCTGCCCGAAACGCGAAAATCACCATGCAGGACGACGGCATGCAGGCCCGCACCATCGCCAAGGGCGACTATGTGAGCAGCCTCACGGTGAACAAGGGCGCCGCCACGACCACCTACACCGTCAGCGGCATCACCGTGTATAGCGGCAAGGGCATCGACTTCAACGGCACCTTCTACGGCGGCAGCGGCCAGAGCGTCGGCCTCACCCTCGGCCACGACACCCGCGACGGCTACCAGTTCCGCGAGTACACCGCCTCGCAGGGCACCCTCGCCAGCGAGACCACGAACACACCGACCCTCACCATGCCAGCCGCCAACTCGACGGCCAACGACGTCGTGACCATCTCGGCTGAGTTCGACCCGCTCTACAATACCACCTTTGCCACGGGCAACGACAACAGCGGCTGGACTATCACACCAACGCAGCAAATCGAGGGCGGCACGGTGACCGTCAGCTACTCGGGCGACCACAAGGTGAAGAGCGTCACGGTTACGAACAAGTACGCCATCGCACACTCGCTGGCAGCGGCGGTCGTGGGTGACATTGTGGGCTCAGACGGCAACGCATACAGCGTGGCCGAGAAGAACAAACTGCCCGTGGGCGTGACGGCTGAGGCCGTGGTGTGCTACAAAAGCGGCTCCAACGGATTGGCAGTGGCGCTGGTCAACCTGTCGGGGACATTTGACCATGAGGAAGCCGTGGATTATACCGGAAGCAACTACACAGGTTTCTGCACTGCCCACCCCGTAAGCGGGCAGACGTGGAAAGTGCTGTCACAGGATGAGTTCTCGAACGTCTATAACGGTTGTGGCGGCACGGCTCCTACGGCCATCTACCCTGCTGACGGCTACAATGGAAACCGTGGAAGCCTAGACACCTATATTACCAATGCTGGCGGCACGGCGATGAGCGGCAACTATTGGACGGCGACAACATACACGGGGAACTACTTTGTATGCACGAATATCCTCAGTGGAAATGTGTGCAACTTCAACTACAATAACACTACATACAAGTTGATAAACGTAAGATACGGCTTCGCGTTCTGACAACTGAAAATGAACAATAAAACCAACGCATATATACAATGAAAAAGATAATTCTTAGTTTGCTCGTCGCACTCACAGCAGTGACGGGCGCATGGGCACAAGTCGGCGATGTCACGATGAACAAGGTCGGCGATACCTACAGCGGCACCTTCACCATGCCCGCGTATGACGTGGAGATTACGACGGAGCTGTACTACAAACTCGAAGAAGACGCCGACAACAGCTCTGACCTGAAAGCTAAGTCAGATGTGTTCCTGGAGCGCACGCTGCAGACGGGTGGCTGGAACACCTTCTCTGTTCCCTTCGACATCAACCCCATCCCCACAGGATGGACGGTGAAGAAGCTGAGCAGTTCTGACTTCAACACCACGACCAAGGTGCTGACGCTGAACTTCGCCGACGAGACCACGAAGATTGCAGCCGGTGTGCCCTACCTGATTAGTGTCGATGCCGCCTACGACTTCACCGCCGACGGCCACGAGTTCTCAGGTGTGACGCAGGACTACACCGCCAACAGCGCCACAACCACCTACGCCGACTTCGTGCCCGCTATGGACCGCGTGAACCTGGCCGCCAGCCAGAACATCCTCTTCGTCACCGGCGGCAACAAGCTTACCTATCCCACATCCGCTGGCTACATGAAAGGCTTCCGTGCCTATTTCCAGCTGAAGGGTGACGCCGTAGCTGCTGCCCGCTCGTTCACAATGAACTTCGGCGACGAGGAAGTAACAGGTATCATTGGTGTGACGGCGAACACGAATCGCACGAATGACACAAATGTCTATGACCTTAGCGGTCGCCGCGTGCAGAACCCGACTAAGGGCTTGTATATCCAGAACGGCAAGAAAGTTATCATCAAATAAATGGAGGACAAAGCTATGAAAAAGAATTATTTGCAGCCCACCATGCAGGTGGTGAAATTCGATTCTCTTCCTGTTCTAAGCCCTGTGTCGAACGCAACGACCTCCGGTCTCGGCGACAAGAACCTGATTTACGATAAAAACGGCGGTGACCAAGGAGACGCCTTGTAAAATAAAATATCAATATATGATACGAAAACTATTTACGCTATTAACTGCAGTGATGACATCTGCCACGACGTGGGCGCAGAGCACCTCTGACATCGGAAAGGTGTTGGCAGCAGACGGGAAGATGTACAAGACTGTGGCTGCGGCGACTAATGCAGGCACCACCGCCTCTGGTATTATTGCCTATTGGGGTGCGGCTGGTTCGGTGGAATCGGGGAACAGTTCCTACAGAGGTATGGCGATTGCTATAGAGGATGCGGTCTTAAGATGGGGTAGTTGGCCAGACCATACGAATTACTGCTCCAGTGATAATCATCAATGTAGTAGCGCAACATCCTATTGCAGTACTGTTTCGTCGGCATTGAACGCTATAAACGGCATTGCGGCCACAACAAGTGCGCAAGACCGAAATGGCTCAGGTCATTGGCACAATGCGCCCTGTAACGGCTACAATGTCGCCCGTCCATCTGGATCCAGTATATGGGCAATACCCAGTGTAGGGCAGTGGAAATTGATGGCGCAGGGGCTTACAGGGAAGAGTTCCAACTTAAGCGAAACCGATAATCCCGACTACACCTATGACAAACTCAGTGCAAAAATAACTGCAGCAGGAGGAAATACTTTGCGGTGGCTTTTTTATTGGAGCTCCACGGAAGTAAGTGCAAGCAATGCATATATCTTCGACATCGGTGGAATAAATAGCAATAGAAACGGTAGCCGTGTTCGTTCCTATGCCAAAAATACTGATAATGAATATACGCACGTCCGAATGTTCTTTGCCTTCTCCAGTGCAACGGCAGCCGTTTACACCATCTCCTACAACGCCAATGGCGGCAGCAGCGCTCCTTCTGCACAGACCAAGGATGGAGGCATTGACCTCACCCTGAGCAGCACCGTGCCCACCCGTACGGGCTACGCCTTTGCAGGGTGGAACACCCAAGCCGATGGCAGCGGCACCAGCTACGCCAGCGGTGCAACCTTCACGGACAATGCCAACACGACGCTCTATGCCCAATGGACTTTTCAGGGTAGCGGCTCTAGTACAGACCCATATTTGATTCCCTCAGCAGACGTCTGGAATTACTTGGCTGATAAAGTCAGTGCAGGAAATACCTATTCGGAGAAGTACTTCCAACTGACAGAAGACATCGGTACGGAGCAGGAGCCCATCACCCGCATGATCGGCATCTTCAGCAGCACAGAAAGCGACTGTCGTCCATTCAGTGGAACCTTCGACGGCAATGGCCATACGCTAACCGTTAACTACTCGAGTAACGACTACGAAACGAGGACAGCGCTGTTCAGCTATGTGAAAGGTGCCACCATCAAAAATCTTATCGTTACAGGCAACTGCGGCACCGCCGGACGCGCTGCTGGCATTGTGGGTGAGTGCAGCACTCTCTGTACCGTTACCAACTGCGTGAGCAGTGTCACCATCAGTGGCGGTCCCTACATCGGCGGCATTAGCATTGGAGGAAACTATCACATAGAGGGCTGCCTGTTCAATGGCACTATCAACGGTACATCGCAAAGCGGCGGCTTCGTAGGTCATGGTGAAAACAATACTAAAATTACCAACTGTCTCTTCGCTCCGCAAGATGGATCAAGCATCAGCGGTGGCACATTCTATTTCACTGGCAGTGGTGGTGTTACCATCACCAACAGCTACTACACCCGAGCGCTCGGTACCGCTCAGGGCAAACAAGCCCGCAGCATTTCCGCTGGTGATGATATAACTATCAGCAACCTCGGCGCAGCATCTGCTACTTATGATGTCAGTGGAATCACAGCCTATGCGCACGGCATTAAGTACAATGATGTGTTTTACGCTGGCAACGGCGATGCCGTCAGTCTCAACCTTAGCCATACAGACAAGGCGGGCTATACCTTCAGCCACTATGCAGTGACTGGTGGTGGCACACTTAGCGCACAGACTGAGACCAGCGCCACGCTCACCATGACCGATGCCAATCAGACCATCAATGTACGGTGGGGAGAGGACGATCCCGCTTTCCCATTGATGGACAGTGCCACCTTTGACCTTTCCACTGGATTCTTTGGCAACACAAAGGGTTGGGAGGTTCCCTCATATGAAAGTGCTAATAAGAACATTGGATATGTAAGGGAGGGCGGATATGCCGATGGCTACTATGTTTACAATGGGAATGCGACAGCCTATTATAGCCTTTATGTCAATATTCCTTGGTTTAAAAACAGTGGTACATTTACTGTGACCATCACTGATGTCGCCACAAACACCACGGAAGCTACTGCGACCTCGCCTACCATTACTGGCCTGAGTGAATTTTTTTTCACCATCGCCAATCCAATTACACCAGGAGTGAAGAAGATTCGGTTTGACTTCCATTCTGCTAATGCTGAACTCAATGACCACCTTTACAATATCAATAATGTGTCCTTCTACAGACGCTCGCTCAACGAGGACGATGACTACACGCCTATTCCAGCAACCGGTGTAGATGTGGTCCTTGGCCGTACGCTGAATGCTGGTGGCTGGAACACGTTCTGCGTGCCGTTCAACATCAGCAGCGAGATGATTGCGAGTGTGTTTGGTGAGAATACGAAGGTAAGAGAACTGAACACCTCTGAATTCAATAGCACCACCAAAACGTTGACGCTGAACTTCACAGATGCTACGAGCATCGAGGCAGGAAAACCCTATCTGGTAAAGGTTGATGCTGCGGTTGCTAATCCGACATTCGATGACGTGACTATCGTCAGTGGAACGACCACGACAGAGACCACCTACGCTGACTTTGTACCTGTGATGAATCCAACGTCATTAACAGGTGGTGACAAGAGCATCCTTTTCGTGACGGGTGGCGACAAACTCACTTATCCAAACACGACAGGAAACATCAATGGCTTCCGTGCGTACTTCCAACTGCATGATTTGCCCAATGAGGCCCGCTCATTTGCTATGAGCTTCGACGACGAAACTACAGCTGTTCGCGGAATTGAGAATGGAGAATTGAGAGTTGAGAATTCTTACTACGACCTGCAGGGGCGCCGTGTTGTTCAGCCTACTAAAGGCCTGTACATTGTGAATGGCAAAAAGTTAATCATTAAGTAATAGGAGGACGTAACTATGACAAAGATTGCAACGCTACACTTTGACCTCGAGTCAAAGAAAACATATATCCAGCCAGACATAAACGTTATTCATCTGCAGCATCGGCACCAGTTGCTCAATGCAAGCAGTGTTGAGACCAGCGGTCTTGATACAGGCTTAGGTTACGACAAGAACGGCGGTGACCAAGGCGAGGCGTGGTGAAAAATAGATAATAACGACATTAAGATGAAACGAATACTATTGCTAATATTTGTTGCCTTGTTCACAGCGTCTTTACCAGTCGCTGCTACCTACCAGATTTATGTAAGACAGCCGTCAGGGGAAATCTTAACGCTGGATGTGAGTCAAAACCATACCATCCTTGAAGTGAAGGCGATGATTCAGGACCGAACAGACTTCAATCCGATACGTCAGAGGCTGATATATGCTGGCAAGGAATTGGAGAATGGGCGGACGCTGGGTGACTATAATATCGGGAAAGAAGCAATACTTCATTTGGTGTATCATTCCATTGCCACTAAAGGTAAACTGCCTGGCGCGTTTTCTGTAAGTGCTACCAAGCAAGTATGGTTCTCACAGGGTAACTTACAGTATCAGGCCAATTCGACAGGCGCAGCATCAGCTCCTTATACGGGCGTTTGGCGCTTTGCTACAAACCAGTATGAGGCTATCGGTAGCGGAAACTCCAATGTTAGCGCTTCTTATTCAGGCTGGATTGACCTGTTTGGTTGGGGATCGGGCAATCAGCCCACACAGACCAGTGAGGATCCAAATGTGTATTCTACATTCGTTGATTGGGGTAACCATGCTATCTCTAATGGAGGAAACACCGCCAATCAGTGGCGTACACTCAGCGAGAGCGAGTGGACTTACTTGGTCTCTACGCGTCCGAATGCAAGCAGTAAGCGCGGTCGGGCTACGATAAACGGCATGTATTGTTTTGTCCTGCTGCCTGACGTCTGGGTACTTCCTTCCGGATTGAGTTTCACTCCCGATGCCAATAATTGGACCAATGTATATACCGTGGAAGAATGGGCTCAGATGGAAGCTGCGGGTGCCGTTTGTTTCCCTGCTGCAGGAAATCGTGCCGGAGGTACCAACAATACCAACGTTAATTATTATAACAGCTGGTGTTGTTACTGGTCAAGTACTTCAGCGAATAGCTCACAAGGCTACAATCTTTTTATTACATCTGACCATGTAGGAACTACTGATATAGGAAATTACAAAATGGGTGCTTCCGTGCGTCTGGTAAAGGATGTGCCGGCAACCATCACCACTGCTCCGACAGCTATTCAGGACTTAACATATACCGGTTCGGCACAGACACTGATCACCGCTGGCGAGGCAAGCGGCGGAACGATAAAATATTCGTTAGACGATGTAAACTGGAGCGAATCATTGCCGACGGGCATCAATTGGGGCGTTTATACGATCCGATACTACGCAGAAGGCGATGCCAGCCATACAGACAGCGAAAAGCAGCAGATTTCCACCCTCATCGGCAAGGCGAAAGGCATGTATGACCCGGGTGAAGGACCGTGGACGTTCTCTGATGTAATAACCGGTTGGACCGGATATGAAGGTGCCGGTACATCCATATCCTTCAACGGCCTGAACGATTCGAAGTGGTTTGGCAGTACCTATCTGTCCAACGACGATGATGGTTGCGGCTATGCCTATTTGGGCAACACTACACAAAACTCCAAATATGCCGTTTACTCCGTCTATACCCATACGGAAAACGTACCGTCCTACTCACGCCGAGTGCTGACGTGGAGATATAAGTTGTTGGCTTGGTCGTCCAATCTTGTGCAGACGACCGCCTTGTATGCCGCAAATGACTTGGGGACTTTGAAGGCTTTAGCTGTGGATTTCACTGAAGACTATACCGACGGCAGTGGCAGTGCATACCATTTGGTGCATTTGACGCAGGAAACGGCATGGGGTGCAGAAACATCTGAACAAACGGGTTGGTTCGGCTTCGACAACCGCAGTGGCAGCACGGCAGCGGATAAGACTTCGGCACTCCTGCTGACGCAGGTCATCGGCGACAATACTGGCGTGAGCAATTACGTCCACAATTGGGGCAGCTTCAAGCATGTCAGCTTTTCCTGGAGCACTTATTACTACAAACACATCACCTTCAACGCCAACGGCGGTGAGGGTTCGATGTCCGTTCAGGAGATTGAGAACAGCGGTACGCTGACAGCCAACACTTTCACCCGCGACGGATATGTCTTTGCCGGATGGAAAGATGCTAATGATAATTTCTATCTCGACAAAGCATCTGTCACCGCTACCTCTGGCGATAAGGGTCCTGTGACCCTCTACGCTCAGTGGACGCAGAACACCGCCACGCTAACCGACGGCAACGACCTCTCGGCTCTGTCGGCATGGGCTGGCAAGACCTGCACAGTGAACTACACTCGTTCCTTCACCGCCGACAAGGCTTCGACCGTGTGCCTGCCATTCGCATACACAAAAAAGACAGGTGACGGCTCGTTCTACGCATTCAGCGGCATCAAAAAAGTGGGCAGCGAGTATATAGCCACGATGACCGAACCCGGTACCTCTACCCTGACCGCCAACACACCCTACCTATATAAGGCTGAAACAACAGGTGTTACTGACTTCAGAGGCACATACGCCATACCTTCAACTATCGCAGCTGGCACGACCACAAGCGGCGACTGGACATTCAAGGGCACATACAGCACCATCGAGTGGACTTCAGCCCCCGCAGAACACATCTACGGCTTCTCGGCACAGGCTGCCAACGACGGCATCCAGCAGGGCCAGTTCGTCAAGGTGGGCAGTTACGTCCGCATCAAGCCCATGCGCGCCTACCTGCAGTACATCGGCTCTGACAGCCAGTTTGCCAATGCCCGCTCCCTGACCCGTGCCGCTGCCACGACCAGTGACGACACCCTGCCCGAGACCATCGGCGTGCGCCTCATCAGCGCCAACGGTGAAGTCACCGCCATCGGCACCCTGCACACCCGCACCGGCGAGGTGAGCTTCGACAGCGAGGCATGGTACACCCTCGACGGCAAGCGACTCAACGCCAAGCCCAATACAAAGGGCATCTATGTGAACAACGGTAAAAAGGTAGTAATCAAATAACCAAAGGAGGAAACAATTATGATTAAGAAAGCATATCAGAAGCCTACAATTAGCGTTGTGAAACTTCAGCACCAGACACACATCCTCGCCGGCAGCATCCAGACGCTGCAAGGCCCTAATGCCTCAGGCAACGGCTCGGCGGAAAGCGACTACTACGACCTGGAGTAATAAACATTTAAACCGCAGCAGGAACCGCAGGGACGGATATTTGCTCCGCGTCCTGCAAAACAGCAAAATAACCTATCGGCCTCACTGCCCTGGAACGGACAGGGGGCAGCCCCTGTGAATCACGCTGACACAGCGAATCCCCTTATACTCTAATCATCAGGAAGCCCTTTCGTCAGATGAGACGAGAGGGCTTCCTTTTTTGTGAATCATTGTAATCTGAATAAAGTCTTTTGGGAATATTCCCACCCCCAATATAACGCTTGTCTTGACAAATTGAACAGTATTTGTGTCCGAAATCGTGTTAATATCTTCCCCAAATGCAGTTTATTTGAATTATTTTTTGTACCTTTGTAGCCGAGGGCGTGCTGATGCACAAGGTGTCGCCCAAATCTGCCACCAAGCACCGCCTCTACGACCCTGAGACGGGCAAGTATCTCAACGACGAGACGATGAAGGCCATCGAGCAGGCACATGACGACATGAACCGCATGATTGACGATGTGTTTGCAGGCAAGAAGATAACAATCAAGAGAATTAAATAGGAGGACAAGAATATGTGCAAATTCAAGGACACCAATCTGGGCATCAAGAAGCTCGACTTCAACGTGAAGCGCGGTGCGATGGCGGCCTACCTGACCGACGGACGCGAGATTATCGTACCCGTCTCGATGTTCCCCGACATCAAGCACCTGACAAAGAAGCAGCGCGAGGAATGGATGATTATGGACGACCAGTACTTCTCTTTCGAGGCACTGAGCCGCATCTATTCCGTCAAAGACTTGCTCAGACTCTAAATCGACTTAGACACTATACAATCAAATCTCTCATAACAAATAACAAACCAACACTCATGCCCCGCTACCTCCACATACCCCACACTCCCGACACCGCCCGGAAGATGATGACGGGCGGCCGTAAGTATCTGACGGCGAGCGGAATAACTACCCTCCCCCACACACACGACTTAAAAGATACACTTATGGCGCGATGAGCGCCGGATAAGAGAAGGCACGTTTGTGTCCCCTTACGGGGCGCAGACATGCTTTCTGGCATGTCTGCCAGTCGTGATGACTGAACATAAAATAATAACATAATAACAATATAAATTAAAAAGTAAAATGAGACAAAAAATTTTACTGACATTCGCCCTCCTGCTCACCATGACGCAGGGAGCATGGGCCGATGACAAAGCTGAATACGGCGTGCTCAATGGTGAGTTCAGCGTCAGCGCCGGCAAAAAGGTACACTTCTCAAGAGGCAACCTGCGGGCATACTACCATTTGGCAGAAGTGTGGGCATGGAGTTTCGCCATGAACCAGTACGACTACGTGGGCAACGCAATAGGCAATACCGCTATCAACGGAAAGGGTTCCTTGTCATCGACCGACCAGTCCGTAGATCTCTTCGGATGGAGCACATCCTCCACATCATACGGAATTTATAACTCAGAGCATAATAGCGAGTATTCCGGTTCCTTACTGGACTGGGGTACGAATGCTATCACCAACGGCGGTAGCAAGGCCAACATTTGGTACACGCCGAGCCAGGACGAATGGACGTATCTGATGAGCACCCGCTCGACTACCACAACGAACATGCCGACGGGCACCAACAGCGACCATGCACGCTATATCAAGGCTCAGGTGGCTTCTAAAAACGGTCTCATACTCTTCCCCGACAACTACGCTCACCCTGCTGGTGCCAGTGTCTCGGTCAGCAGTGCGGCTTACAACGATAATAACAGCGGATTTGGCACCTTTACTGTTAATGCGGAAAACTGGACGAAAATGGAGGAAGCCGGTGCTGTCTTCCTGCCTGCGGGAGGTTACCGTCATGGCACGACAATGCAATACGCGGGGTCGTATGGAGCCTATTGGTCATCTACATCTACAAGCAGTGATAAGGGTACCTCTATGGATTTCAGAAGTTCGACAGTAGAGGCGTACAATACCAATCGCTCCACAGGTTGCTCCGTCCGCCTCGTGATAGAATCCCACACCATCACCTACAACGCCAATGGCGGAGAGGGATCGGTGGATGTACTGCCGAAATACACGGGGCTGGACCGCACGCTCTCCGACGGCACGGGCCTCACCCGCAGCGGCTACATCCTCGACGGATGGGCAACGACAGCTGACGGTGCGAAGGTCTACGACCTCGGCGCTACTTATACCGCCGATGCTGACGTGACGCTCTATGCCCACTGGACGCAGAACACCGCCACGCTGACCGACGGCGACGACGTAGCAACGGCTCTGTTGCCATACGCTGGCAAGACCTGCACCGTGACCTACACGCGTTCGTTCACCGCCGGCAAGCCCTCGACCGTGTGCCTGCCATTCGCATACACAAAGAAGACTGGTGACGGCTCGTTCTACGCATTCAGCGGCATCGAGAAGGTGGACAACGAATACATAGCCACGATGACCGAACCCGGTACCTCTACCCTGACCGCCAACACACCCTACCTATATAAGGCTGCGACAACAGGTGTTACTGACTTCAGCGGCACATACGCCATCCCTGCAAGCATCACAGCAGGCACGACCATCAGCGGCGACTGGACATTCGTAGGTACTTACACTACTCAGACATGGGACTCTGCTCCTACTGGAATCTACGGTTTCTCGGCACAGAATGCCAACGACGGCATCCAGCAGGGTCAGTTCGTCAAGGTGGGCGCATACGTCCGCATCAAGCCCATGCGCTGCTACTTGGAGTATAAGAACGGCGGAGAGAATTACGCCGGAGCTCCTGGTATGAACCGCGCCGCATCGGCTGGCGAGCTGCTGCCCGAGACCATCGGCGTGCGCCTCATCAGCGCCAACGGTGAAGTCACCGCCATCGGCACCCTGTATACCCGCACCGGCGAGGTGAGCTTCGACAGCGAGACTTGGTACACCCTCGACGGCAAGCGCCTCAACGCCAAGCCCAACACAAAGGGCATCTATGTGAACAACGGTAAAAAGGTTGTAATCAAATAACAAAAGGAGGAAACAATTATGATTAAGAAGGCATATCAGAAGCCTATAATTAGCGTGGTGAAACTTCAGCACCAGACACACATCCTCGCTGGCAGCGGCCCCAAGACGCTGCAAGGCCACGCCAAGAGCGGCGAGGAAACCGAGGACACCTGGTACGACCTGGAGTAATAAACATTTAAACCGCATAGAAGGGACGGGTACCTGTTCCGCGTCCTGCTAAACAGCAAAATAACTTATCGGCCTCACTGCCCTGGAACGGGCGGTGGGGCTTTTTTTTATGTCTAACATTTTTTTTAAAACAAACAACAATGAAACGAGAAAAGCATGAATCGCAGCTACGGCTGCAGAAAGTGATGAGGGAAAAAACGTAAGTGATGTATGGCTGGCCAATCAGACAGGCTATAGTCGTCAGACGGTGAACAACTGGATAAATGGACGAAGAGATATTACTGTCGGTCGACTGCATGAGGTTGCGGGTGCACTTGAAGTACGTGTTCGCGACCTCTTTGATGAGTAGGGGGTGTAAACGCTCTGTTGACTATTTTGCGCCACGACGGAAAGTTGTGGCGTTTTTTCTTGCATGCGTGTCTTTTTGGTGTTAACTTTGCGGTACTATGAGCGAAGAAAAGAAACCTAAAAAGAAGTCATCAGCATCACCGAAGGAGCACAAGGAGCCGTGGCAGGAGAAGTATGCCACGCCGGCGGAGAAACAGCAGGTGTCAGCCGCCTCCAAAGACACAGATGTAACAGATGTAACAGATGTTTCCTAAGAGTCTTCGCGTATCGCGCACGCGCGTGCGCGGTACGCGAGAGAATTTCATTTTTATCTGTTACATCTGTGTATCTGTTACTAAACAATGTTCAATATTCAAATGTATAAATGATCATAGAGAATGATAGAAGAACGTAGATACAGTAAACGCGAGCTGGCTACAAAACGCTTTGCGGAATGTCGTACCTTTGTCATCGGTAAGGCAAGCGTGCCTGACGCGAGCGTCATCCGTGAGTGATGGAGACGGGTTCCACACGTGACGCGAACGGTCTGCATAGGGGTACGGGAGACGTCCGCACGATGCAAAGAGACTATCCGGATAGCTGACGGGACCTATCTCCACGACCCACGCCAAGCCTATGTTTAACTTTTTAATTTTTCAAAAAATCTATGAGTCAGAAATTCATTAAGGTGAAGAACAACAACGAGGACTCCCATGCCTATGGCAAGTACTATGCCACGGCGGTGTATGACAAGAAGTTCATCGAGACCGAGGAGCTGGCCTCGTTCATCCAGACGCAGGCGTCGGTGAAGAAGAGCGACATCAAGGCGGTGCTCGACGAGCTGGGCGAGGCGCTGAAGCACTTCTTCGAGATGGGCCAGAAGGTGAAGCTGGACGGTATCGGCATCTTCAAGGTGGGCTTCTCGAGCATCGGTGTCGACAAGGCCGAGGACTGCTCGGCAGCTACCATCACCACGCGCCGCATCCTGTTCCAGCCCGAGACGGAGCGTGTGGTGGTCGGCCAGGAGAAGGACAAGACCACGGGTGCGGTGAAACAGAAGTACGTGGTGGTGAAGACGCTGGTCAAGGATGTGGTGTTCGAGGAGACCCATGACAACACCATGAACGCGGAGGATGAAACGACCCATGGCAGCACCGGCGGTGACAGCGGCTCGACCACCAACGGTGGCAACAGTCAGCAGGGCGGCGGCTCAACGGGCGGTAACACCGGAGGCGGCTCGACTACGGGCGACAACACTGGTGGCAGCGGCAATACCGGTGGCAACGGCGACGACTACCACGACCCGGACGGCGGCACCAACTCGGATGAGTAGACTAAGAGTTCAAGGTTCAATGCGGCTTCGCCGCAGTTCAAGGTTCAAAGTTCAAGGTTCAAGGTTCTCTGACCTAAAGGTCAGAGCGACCTGAAGGTCGATGACAAGGTTCAAAGTTCAAAAATGTTATGAAGAAGGATACTTGGAGACAGATTATTCAGATGATTATCACAGTGTTAACTGCCATTAGTGGCTCGTTCCTGATGCAGTCATGCGGACTATTACACTGATTGTCGTTCACTGTTCGGCAGTGCGGCCTGACCAGACATCGTCGGCAGCGCAGATCGATACGTGGCATCGCCGCCAGGGCTGGAAGCTCGGCATAGGCTACCACTACGTGGTCCGTCGGGACGGACAGATCGAGCCGGGACGACCGGAATGGCTCACGGGCGCCCACTGCCGGAACCACAACGCCCACTCGATAGGCGTCTGCTACGAGGGCGGGCTTGACATCCGCGGTCAACCCGCCGACACACGCACCGAGGCACAGCGGCAGACCCTCAGGAGGCTGCTGAAGGAACTGAAGGAGCGCTACCCCCGCGCCCTCATCGTAGGCCATCACGACCTGAACCCGCTGAAAGCGTGCCCCTGCTTCGATGCCGTGAAGGAATATATCAGGACTTGAACAACGTCAGATAGTCCACCTAACAAAGAGGGTGTGCTCAGAAACTGGGCACACCCTCTTTTTGTTCTTACATTTCACAAATAACCAATTCCCCTAATTTCTCTTATGCCAAGGACTGTTAGCGGATAGGGCAAAAGACAGTCTCATCGACTACTCCCATTCGATGGTTGCGGGTGGCTTTGAGGAGATGTCGTAACAGACGCGGTTGACACCACGCACCTTGTTGATAATCTCGTTGGAGACCTTCGCCATGAAGTCGTAGGGCAGATGGGCCCAGTCGGCTGTCATGGCATCTGTCGAAGTGACTGCACGCAGGGCAACAGGATGCTCGTAGGTACGCTCGTCGCCCATGACACCCACGGAGCGGACTGTAGAGAGCAGGATGGCACCTGCCTGCCAGATCTGGTCGTAGAGTGATACTTCTATCTCGCCATTGGTCATCTCGGCAGGTACTCCAGCGGCCAGCACCTTGCGGGCTTCCTCGCCAGAGAGACGTACCTTGTAGTCGCGCAAGCCACGGATGTAGATATCATCAGCATCCTGCAAGATGCGCACCTTCTCAGGAGTGATGTCGCCCAGGATGCGGACAGCAAGTCCGGGACCGGGGAAGGGGTGACGGGTGATGAGATGCTCGGGCATGCTGAGCTGACGACCCACACGGCGCACCTCGTCCTTGAAGAGCCACTTCAGGGGCTCGCAGAGCTGCAGGTGCATCTCTTTGGGCAGTCCTCCTACGTTGTGGTGGCTCTTGATGACCTTGCCCGTGATGTTGAGCGACTCGATGCGGTCGGGATAGATGGTGCCCTGTGCCAGCCACTTGGCATCGGTTATCTTCTTAGCCTCGGCATTGAAGACCTCCACGAAGTCGCGGCCTATAATCTTGCGCTTCTGCTCCGGGTCAGTGACTCCGGCGAGGTCTGCAAAGAACTTCTCGCTGGCATCGACGCCAATGACGTTCAGCCCTAACACCTTGTAGTCTTCCATGACCTGCTTGAACTCGTTCTTGCGCAGCATGCCATGATCGACGAAGATACATGTCAGTCGGTTGCCGATGGCTTTATTAAGCAGAACGGCAGCGACAGACGAGTCAACACCGCCAGAGAGTCCGAGGATGACACGGTCATTGCCCAGCTGGGCCTTGAGTTCGGCCACCGTGCTGTCGACAAAGGAAGCAGCACTCCACTCCTGACGCGAGCCGCAGATGTCGACAACGAAGTTCTTCAACAACTGAGTACCCTGCAAGGTATGGAACACCTCGGGGTGGAACTGGACAGCCCAGACTCCTGTTGAGTCCTGAGAACCTGCGGGGCAGTAGAAAGCCGCGTTCTTGACGTCTTTCGTAGAACCGATGACCTGGAAGCCGTCGGGGATAGCGGTGATGGTGTCGCCATGCGACATCCACACCTGCGAACGCTGCTCGAAGCCGCGGAACAGGGGATTGGAGGTATCGACGGTCTCGAGGTTGGCACGTCCGTACTCACGGGAGTCGGCCTTCTCGACGCGTCCGCCCAGGGTGTGCGAGATGAACTGTGCACCGTAGCAGATGCCCAGCACGGGAATGCGGCCTACGAACTGTGACAGGTCGACCTTGAAGGCCTCGGGATCGTGGACTGAGTAGGGCGAGCCACTCAGGATGACACCGATGACGGTGGGATCGTCCTTGGGGAACTTGTTGTAGGGCAGAATCTCACAGAAGGTGTCGAGTTCACGCACACGACGGCCAATGAGCTGCGTGGTCTGCGAACCGAAATCCAGGATAATGATCTTTTGCATTTACAATTTGACTATTTAAATATGATGATTACTTCAGAAATTCCTCAGCGTGTTCCAGTGAATCCAGCTTGCCGACGTCGAGGACACGGAGGTCGTTCTTGACGAGTCCCACGATGTGGGCACGGTGGCAGGTGGACAGGTAGAAGTCGATGACGCTGAAACGGTCAGGGAAACGCTCCATCAGCGAAAACAGACGGGGCGAGAAACTGTGAATGCCACTGAAGGCAAAAGCGTACAAATTAGAGATCAGAGAAGAGGGACGAGCGGCAAGCGGGACGACCTTGAGGTTGTCATCTATCGTAAAATCAGCCTCACGCAGCCACTGGAAGGGAGACTTGACCTCGCCCGTCTCTATGTTTTTCCACCCCATGAGCCGCATGGCACTGTCGAAAAGCAGGTAGCGCTTAGAATCGCGCTGGCTGACCAGCAGCACTGCGTCCTCGTCGGGCTGATGCTGACGACGGAACCAGTCGAAGTCGACATTGTCCAGAATATCGACATTGTGTATGAGGATAGGCTCATCGGGGTCGAAGAGGTCCTGGGCATGCTTCAATCCCCCACCCGTCTCGAGCAGCTGCTCAGTCTCGTCGCTGAATCGCACCAGCGGAGCATAGTCCTGCTGGGCTACATAGTCGAGAATCTGCTGGGCGAAATGGTGCACGTTGACCACAAACCGGGTGTAGCCAAAATCCATCAAACGCCTGATGTTGCGATCGAGCAACGGAGTACCTCCTACTGGCACCAGCGCCTTGGGCATGGTGTCTGTGAGAGGTTTCAGTCGGGTGCCGAGTCCGGCAGCAAGTATCATGGCCTGCTTCATAGAGAGATTTTGATATATATTATCGGGCTGGGAGGGTTTGCGTAATGTTCTGCTCACGATGGCAGATGCGCACCTCGATGCCAAACTTGTCATGGATATGCTCAGCCAGATGCTGTGCAGAGTAGACACTGCGATGCTGACCACCTGTGCAGCCGAAGCAGAACATGAGCGACGTGAAGCCACGCTGGATATAGCGGCGCACGTGAGCATCAGCCAGTCTATAGACGGAGTCGAGGAAGGTCAGTATCTCACCGTCGTCCTCCAGGAAGCGGATGACAGGCTCATCGAGTCCTGTCAGCTTCTTATAAGGCTCATAACGGCCCGGATTGTGGGTAGAACGACAGTCGAAGACATAGCCGCCACCGTTGCCGCTCTCGTCCTCGGGAATACCCTTGGTGAACGAGAAGCTGAAGACGCGAACCACCAGCGGTCCCTGAGCGTCGTACTTCGAGAAGGTGGCAGGACCGTCCTGCGGATGGGGCTTATAGGGGTTCAGATCGGTGGTTTTGAAGCCGTCGGCACGGGGTGCCGTAGTTTCTGCCTTCTGGAACTGGGGCAGTTCGGTGAGCTTGGTGAGCACCTTTGTCAGATAAGGATAGGGGAAGTTGCGCTCGC
>Ga0310695_10006330_pt1 | contig 19673 bp, 22 predicted proteins | sample RumenRJG_04DNA_FD_203882 | JGI IMG/M metagenome (GOLD analysis project Ga0310695, IMG submission 203882) | Bovine rumen microbial communities from Lethbridge, Alberta, Canada - RJG_04 (v2) (version 2) | ecosystem: Host-associated > Mammals > Digestive system > Stomach > Rumen | place: Canada...
AACAGACATATTTCCCAAATCATCTACTGGATAAGATGCAAGAAGTATCAATCCACTGATCTTATCCTTATGATTAATCGCATAGGAAGAAGCTGCAACCCCTCCTAAGGAATGTCCTGAAATGTACCATTCATCATAAGAATACTTGCCATCACCTATAATAGCATCTGCACTATCAGCACCTAAAAATGCTAAATTACATGGCATTTCAACAATAAAGCAATCAACTCCATCATTGGCCAACTCCATAAACAAAGGAAGATAAGAGACATATTCAATTTTAGCACCTGGATAAAAGATCAATGCACTATCATTTCCCGGACCATCCAAGAATAATCCATTTTCCACTTTTTCAACCGATACATTCTCTGTCCCATTTAAATAGGCATTCACGCTGGCATCTGCATGAGAATAATCATTTACATACCATACGCTTAAGCATGCCATGATTATTATCAAAGCCAAAACAATGTATAAAGCCATTTTAATTTTTTTATTCATATCAATCAGTTCTTAAAATAATCTAAATAAAAACATAACAGTGAAAATAATTCCAATCAACATGATTGCCAATTGGATGTATGCATGCTTCCTGATACTCGGATCTTTGCTGTTTAACATGAATCCTGGGAAAAATAATCCTATGAATCCTATAAATCCATATGAGCCCAAGAAGAAGCTAAGGATGAAACTGCCCCAACCGAATAGAATAGCTATAATATAACCTATAATTATTAGTTTTTTGCTATCAAAAGATGGAAAATCATCTAAATTATTCAATTCACTAGTTAAGTCATCAATTGATTCTGTAAAGTTCAAAGGACTTCCACAATCATGACAAAACTTATAGTCATCGGGATTTTCACACCCGCAAATTGGACATTTCATATTTTCCCCTAAATCCTTCAGAATGTTTGCTTTCCACTGCTCTCATATAGGTATACAGTTTTTGTGTCAAGAATGTCTCCATTGCTATCATATAATGAGATGTGTGCTTCATCAGGATAGTAATCAAATGCGCTTGCACTTGCAACCTTGACATAACCGTCACCGCTTACTGTCTTGGTTACAACTTTTCCTTGATTTAGTGCATCTCCATTATTGAGATATAATACACTGATTTTTATTTTCTCACCAGCATGTTCAGAACCTACATAAACAGTACAATGTGTCTTATCTGACGCCGAACTTCCTGTTGAGAAACTACCTCTATAAATTTGTGGAGAGTTCTCTTGAGTAGCTTGAGCGCTTGTTTCAGAACTGGAAACATTTTCAACAGAACCTGAATTTAATGATGCAGAATCTGAAAGAGCATCAGAATCACTATCATTTGCATTGTTATTTGAAAACATTACCATAGCCCCTACAATCAGAAGTGCACAAATAACAATGGTTAAACAGATTATAATTAGGTTCTTATTATCTGATTTTGAATTTGAATTAATATTAGAATTACTTGAATTTGAATTATCATTTACTCTAGCAGATGGATCAATCCCAGTATTTACATAATTGTCTTTAATTGGCCTATTTGCATTTAATGAATGACCACAATTCTTGCAGAACTTTGCGGAATCTGCATTTTCCGCTCCACAATCAGGACAAAATACCACAATTACACCTCCCTATTTACTAAGTAATACTTTATTCATATAAGCATATATAGATTTTGAAAAAAAGTTTATAGGGATGTGGCAATTAAAAACAATGAAAAAATGTTTTAAAAAAATGTTTAAAAAAAGTATAGAAAAAAAATAATGGTTAAATGATAAATTGTTTAAAAAAAGTATAGTAAAAAAAATAGTTAAATAATATACGAACATTAAAAATTGTTTAAAAAAAAAGAAAAAATAAAGGATAGAAAAGAATCTATCCGAATAAAGCACCTAAACCAGCGGTTGCTGCTGCAGCTGCTTGTTCTTCGTCTTCTTCTTCTTCCTCTTCTTCTTCCTCTTCTTCTGCTGCTGCTTCAGCTGCAGGAGCTGCTGCTGCAGGAGCTGCTGCCATAGCGGTAGTTTCCATAGCTTCTTCAATATCAACATCTTCTAATGCTGCGATTAAAGCTTTTACTCTGGATTCATCTACATCAGCGCCAGCTGCTTCTAAGATTTTAGTTACATTTTCTTCATTAATATCTTGTTCTGTGGTGTGCAAAATCATTGCCGCATAAATATATTCCATGTTATCACCGTTTTTTGTTATAATAATTTATTTTTTAAAAATCCAATACATATTAGTTTTTTATATTGAATCTTGTGTTTTTTTTAAATTAAAAAGTATAAATTTTAAATTTTATCTAACCGAACAAAGCACCTAATCCAAGTGCTGCAGTTTCTTCACTTTTATCTTCTTCTTCCTCTTCTTCAACTTCCTCTTCTTCTGCTGCTTCTTCAACGACAGGAGCTGCTACTGCAACATTTGCTAATTTATTAGCAATTTCGTCATCGATAGCGTCAGAAGATAATTCACCAGCTAATGCTAACATCTTAGCGTTTGCAAGTGCAATTAACATATCAGAAGTTTTGTCTGTAGGAATAGCTGCTTCGATAGCAACATTGTATGCTTTGGTATGAGCAGTACTGATAATAGTTGAAATAGTTTGGCTAGTTGGGAAAGCACTAAATACAGATAAGTTAAATGCTTTGGTAAATGCAGTTTGAATATCTGCAATAGTTTCTTCTTCGTCAATAGCTAATACGTCTGCTTTAAAGATAGAACCGTCTTCATATACAGCTTTAAGATCCATACCTACTTCCATAGGTTTGATATCCATTCTGGTTAAAGCAGCTGCTACTTGTTTAGAAACTTCTTCTCCAGCTTCTACTACAACAGTATCTTTAGAAACTACAATTTTTCCTTTGTCGATTTTAGCAGGTACACCTATTTGTTGTAAGTCCCCAAGGAACGGACCTGGTGGGAATCCAGTGTCTCCAGCAGGTACAACAATATCATCAGGAGCAGTTGCGCCAGCTTTTGCAGGAGCAGATGTTTTACTGTCTTCTAATATTTTGTACAATCTGAAAGGATTCATGTCAGTACATACAAGTGCAGGTTGACCTTCCATAAAATCAGAAAGCCCAGTAATGTTAGCTTTCTCATTATCACAATCTTCTAAAGCTAATTTCATAAGGTTAATTTTAGATAATCTGATAGTTGCTTTTCCTGCGAGAGTTTTTCTCATTTCTTGTAATTGTCTAGCAGGAATGTTTAATAAGTTAACAACACCTACAACTTCTGCAGATTCGATTAAACCTTTAAGTTCATTAACTTCTTCTTTTTTCCATTCAGCAACGTGAGCCATCTTAGATCACCCTCACTACTGAACCCATTGTCGCTTTAATATACATGGATTTTATTTGGTTTCTTCCTTTTTCTAAATTGCGGTCTAATACTGCAAGAACAGCTTCAATATTTTCAGCTAACTTCTCGTCATCCATATCTTGAGTTCCAACTAAGATTTGAATAGAAGGTTGTTGTTTAACACCTACTTTAATGGTAGCTTGAGTTCTTTCAAGCAATGGTTCAATTCTTGCACTAGCTGGTACCGGTTTAGGCATCTTATTACGAGGTCCTAAAATACGACCTAAGAATCTACCTACAAGTGGCATCATATCAGCTTGTGCGATAAATGAATCGACAGAATTAACTACTTTTTTAGCAGCTTTAATGTCTTTACCAAATTCTTGTAAATCTTCTTTGGAAATCACGACATCTACACCAGCGTTTTTAGCAGCAAGAGCTAATTCCCCATCAGCAATGACTCCGATTTTGATCTCTTTGCCACGGCCATTAGGAAGAGCTACTTCTTCGCTAAATCTGTTTTCTGGTTTTCTGACATCTAAATCCTTGAGGTTAATGATAACATCAATGGATTGAGTGAAGTTTCTCGGCTTAGCTTGTTCTTTTGCCTCCTTCACCGCATCAATAATCTCTTGTGTCATATATATCCTCCATGAACTTTGTTCATTTGGAATTTTTACGAGAAATCTTAAAATTAAATAAAATCTTTAAAAAGCATTTATAAAATCTTTAGATTCCTTTTAATATATCAATTAAAACCATATTACCCTAGAACAAGTAGGACAATACAATTTTAATATCATTTACATTTAAGTGAATAAATATTATCTATTTATCATAATTAGCTGTTGATATTAAATTAAGAAGATAGATTAAGAAAGTTATAAACATAAATTTTAATAATCTAATTTATAATTAAATTCAATCATGCAAATTAATCACTTAAATAAATAATATATTAAGTATAATATTTTGAATTAAATTTTAATTGAATTTTAAGCATAAGTAAGTATCTTACTAGAATAGCAAATCTATTCTACTAAAATGTCATCGTACTCTCCAGCATCAACTGCTTTTTGAGCATCTCTAGGATCTTTACCATCAACGGTAATACCCATACTTACACAAGTACCCATAATTTCTTTGGTTGCTGCTTTGTAATCATTTGCGAGTAATGAATCGAATTTCATTCTTGCAATTTTGAATGCTTGCTCTACAGATAAATCTGCTGCAACTTCAGCACCAGGTTCATGAGCACCTTTTTCAATGCTAAGTTCATCCATAATAAGTGCAGTTGTTGGAGGAGTACCAATCTCAATTTCAAATTCTTTAGTGCTGCTGTCAATAGTGATTATTACAGGTACTTTCATACCAGCGAAATCAGCACTTTTTTTATTGATCTCTTCAACTACTTGCATCATATTAACACCGAAAGGTCCAATTGCAGGGCCTAATGGTGGTCCAGGAGTAGCTGTTCCACCTTCGAGAAGAACTTCAACTGTATCTTTAGCCATTAGTCAGCCTCCTTTTTAATAATTCTAATTTGATCAGCTTTAACAGTAACAGGAATAGGAACTGCTGCTTCAATTAACTCGAGAACTACTTCTTCACGAGATTCATCTAAACGAACAACTTTAGATTTTTCGCCTTTGAAAGGACCTGAAACAAGTTCGACAATACTTCCTTTTTGTATTGAAGAAATGATAGGTTGTGGTTTTAAGAATTTCTTAACTTCTTCCAAGGTTATTTGACTGTTTGCATCTATAGTTCCATCTTTTTTGGCACCTACAATACCTCTTAAATGACGAACCTTCATATCTGGGTTCTTCATATCAAGGTTAGTTGCAGATTCGACTATAATATAACCTTTTAATGATTCCGGCACCACGATTGATTTAATATCTACTCCAGGCTTGTCCGCTTTCATCGCTAAAAGTCTTGCAACATTTCTTTCTTGACCTGCTGATGTTTTAAGAGCAAATATGGAATTTTTATTATCTTCCATCTAAATTCACCTATAATTAATATTTATAATTTAATAATTTATAATAAATTTATAGATTAAATTGAGTTATACAAATAAAATTTAATTATTTCCCTTAATTTAAATATCCATATAGAAGCACTTTCTTTCAATTCCAATCTATTTTTGTAAAATTACAAAACAGCAGCAATTATTTGAATTTTGATAAAACTAACAAAATTAAATAATTTATAGATTAAAATCTACAATTTAAATTTAAGAAAATATGAATTTTAAAGTAAAATAAATAAAATTAGATTCATATAATAAAAATATATATATTATTTATAATATATAAATGTTTCAATTTTTGTACTTTCCAAAAGAAAAAAATTACAAAAATAAGAATCTTAATAACTGGAGCCAGTTATTAAAAAAAAATGATTAAAAAATAGCTAATTAATTTTATAAAAAAATTATAAAAATATGGAAATTCTTGAAATTTTAGAAATTATAATAAAATAAAAATCTAAAATTATAATCCTAATAATTGGCCTAATAAAACAATGACAAAACCAATTACTCCAATAATTGCAATGCCTATTGCAGTAACTTTGGAAAAATTAAAGTATTCTTCACGATCTGGTTTTCTAGCTACTTTTAATACTCTTTTACTTTGCTTTATAAAATCACTAGTAGTTTCCTTAATATTCATAGAAAATCCCTACATAAAAGTTAAATTAATCGAAATCTTAATTAAAACTAATTTAACTTTGATTTAATTTAATCTTAATTTATAATAATATTATATGTTTTATTTTATTACATTAATAAAGTTTTGCATGAAAATATTAAAAAATCATGATAAAAATTTAAAAAAAATAGCAAAAATAAAATTGTAAAAAATTAAAAAAATTTAAAATTAATCTAAAAAAAGAAAAAAAGAGTTTCACTCATAAGAGTGAAAAGAATTTTGGTCCAGGTTTTGCGCTCCGTAGGAGCGGAAAAGCTGGGATTTAGAATATGCCATCTAAGAACTCATCTAAAGGGTCTGCAGGAGCATCATCAGTTTGTCCTAAAGCAGTTCCTTCAAACTCATCATCGATGTCTATTTCTTCGAAATCATCGTTTTTAGGTTCGATGGTATATTGGGATTTTACACCAGAAACAACAATGGTAGTTCTTATCATGTTTTGTAAGTCTTCATCGATTTGAGCTCCCCAAATGATGTTTGCTTCTGGATCTAATCTGTCACCAACAATTTGAACGATTTTTTCAGCTTCATTCAAGGTTAAGTCAGAACTACCTGAAATGTTAATTAAAGCGCCTTTAGCATTGGAAATATCAATGTCTAATAATGGGCTGCTTAATGCTTCATGTACAGATTCAATAGCTCTGTCACCAGATTCAGACTCTCCCATACCAATCATAGCCATACCGGAACCTTTCATGATTGAACTGATGTCAGCAAAGTCTAAACTGATAAGTCCAGGTTTGGTAATGAGTTCGGTAATTCCTTTAACAGCTCTTCCTAAGATTTCATCTGAAGCCATGAAAGCTTTGTTTAAAGGAAGGTTAGGAGCAACTTCTAATAATTTGTCATTAGGAATAACAATTACAGTATCTGCATTTTCTTGAAGTTTTTCTAAACCGATTTCTGCATTTTCTCTTCTTTTTACACCTTCAGCAGAGAATGGCATGGTTGCTACAGCAACAGTTAAAGCGCCAGCTTTTTTAGCTACTTTGGAAATTACAGGTGCAGAACCAGTACCGGTTCCTCCACCAAGACCGCAAGTAACAAATACCATGTCAGCGCCTTCTAATTCTTCTCTAATGTCTTCTTCACTTTCTTCAGCGGATTCTTCACCGATGGTAGGTTCTCCACCAGCACCGAGACCACCACAAGTTTGTCTGCCTAAAAGTAATTTTTTATCAGCAGTACTGTAGAATAAATCTTGAGCATCAGTATTTACAGTAATAGTTTTTGCACCTTCAATACCAATTTCATTTAATCTGGAAATGGTATTGTTTCCTGCGCCACCAGTACCAACTACAATAATGTTAGCTTGGCTTTCACTAATGATTTTTAACAATTCTTCGTCTAAATCATCGTTTGATTTTTTAGGAGCAGAATTTTCAATGGTTTCTTCTGATCCTTTAATTGCATCATCTATAAATTTCACGAGTAAACCCCACAAATTTTATTAATTTAAAAATTATTTCTAATAAGTATAAATTATTTACTATTATTTATTAAATATGTTTAAAGTAATATTTAAATGTAAATGAAATATTACCAAAAAATCTACAAAATTTCTAATTTGTATTTATTGATTTTTAAATTTAATTTTTAAATTAGTATTTTTAATAGTATTTTTATTATTAATTTTATACTATATAACCATTACCCATTAATCATATAAAAAATAAAGAAAAAAAAGTTAGAAAAAAGTTTTAATGGAATAAAACTAAAATTAGGGCTTATCTTGGCATGGCTATGACTTCATGGAATTTCATGTCAAATACATTAGTCATATTAGCTGCAGTCATGACAACAGCAGTGTCAACACCATGACCTGTTCCACCAATAGCTATTATCTCTTCACCTACTGGAATCAAACCTGCATCTGCAAGCATGATGGAGATTTCTGCACAAACCTTAAACCCTTGACAGATTGTCCTGTAGGTTGCTGCAATGATTTCTACAGGAGTAACCCCTCCAAATTTTTTGGAAATGCTTTTTCCAACACCACTTAATGCATGTGATCCCATAAATGTTACAATTCCTTCAGCTTCAAGCTTTGCTCTGGTTTCATCATCCATTTGCGCCTTGTTTGCTTCCTTAAAACCTACATGATGGGAACAGTTTACAATAGTTACATCCAAGTCTTTCAATGCTTCATTAAGTTTTAATGCACTTGCACCAGTAGATGATGCAATAGCTACATATTTAATATCAGAGCCTTCCAATCTTTCTTTTACAAGTCCAAAAAGTGCATCGGTATTTTCAATGCCTGGTTTTTCAAAATAGGTAATTGTTTTTTCCATAATAAAATCTCCTAAAGAAAATTGATAATTAAAAATTATATAAGGTTATACAATAATAATTATATATTTACTAATATAAAATTATACTATTAATTGAATTAATTATTGAGATACCATGACAAATAATCCAAACACAACTAATCCAAGTTATAAAGAAGCAGAAACAGAGAAAGGTCAAAAATATAAGTATGTTGAAATCAGGGGATATAAGGTCATCCCTATTGAAACACATTACATCAAACCTAATGAAAGCATAGACTTTATGATAGAGGACATCTCCAAATTGGCAAATGAAGGAGATTACTTAGTCATTGCAGAAACTCCTATCTCTGTATCTCAAGGAAGATTGGTTGATGAAGCGGACTACACACCATCATTAAAGGCCACATTCTTGGCAACATATTGGAGCAAGTACTTCTGGGGATATGTTCTTGGACCTATTCTTGGAATCAAGGAAAGAACAATTAAAAATTTAAGAAAGCTCCCAGAGGAATCCAAAAGACATAAAGAGGTAGTTTTACAGCTATACGGTTGGAAACATGCATTGAAACCAGCTTCAGAAGCGGGAATCGATTTAAGCAATGCTCCTGGAACATGTGTATCACTCCTTCCAGAAAACCCTGAAAAGGTAGCGAAAGAAATTAGCGAAGAGATAAAAAATAAAACAAGCAACACAATTACAACATTGATCATAGACACAGATGCAACTTATAGAAGAGGAAACAAATACTTCACAGGGCTTCCAATAGCTATTCCTGGAATCGAAGCAGATAAAGGAGTTTTCGGATACACCTTAGGACAGCTTTCTGAAAACTTGGGATCAACTCCATTAGGCTGTTCAAGAGAGATAGATGTTGATGAAGCAATTGAAATAGCAAATGTTGCTGAAGATTATCAAAAGTCATTATCCACTGCAATGGAAACCATCTACAGTGTAAAAGACGTGTTGGATTCCGATACTCATGAAGTCACTGTAGAATCCTTGGATTCAATTATTCATACTCCAGCAGTTCTAATTAGAAAAATAGAATAATTGTTAATAAGATAATGAGAAAATGGTTAATAAGATAATGATTAATCTTTTTTTAAAAATAAAATTTAATAAATTCTAAAAATAGGAAAAATAGTTAAAAATAATAAAAAAATAGAAAATAAGTTAAAAAATAGAAAAATAAGATAAAAAAATGAAAAAATGAAAAAATATAATTATCCTGAAATTATATCTTCAAGAACTTTAATTTCCTCTTTTTTCCTATCAATTTTTTCTTGATTGTCTTCATATTCCAAATCAAGATCACATTCCGGACAAAGGAATTCAACAGTTGAAGCATCCTCAAAGTCAAGACGGTAATGTCCGTTTGGACAAACGAAGAACATATTGTTTTCTTCATATTCCAATTCAGAATTTAATCTTTTAAGCTCAGAACTTGCTAAATTAAATTCTAACTTTTTGTACTCATTTTCATTGAATCTCCAATCGTAAGTGTACCATTGGGTTTCCTTATCCTTATCCCTTTTATAGCTTGCTAAACGCATGTCATATAATTTGTAAAGGATTTTCCTTACAATGTTTAACTTACAGTTGGTCTTTTCAGAAATTTCCTCATCTGTTGTGTATCCATTCTTAAGGCAATCAATGATTTCATCAAATGTAAGATACCAGAATTTCTGATTAACTGCTCTTTTTTTAGCTTCCTTTTTAGGCTTTTTAGCTTTTGACTTTTTAGCAGCTTTTTCATCTTCATCGGAAGTCTCTTCTACAGCTTCCTTAACAACTACTTCTTCAGACTCCTTATCTTCATTCATGACCTTTTTATCATCATCAGAGGATTCTTCTTTAACTTCTTCAGCTTTTGCATCTTCTTTTTTATCCTCTGCTTCTTCATTTTCTTCCTTTTTCTCTCCCTTAATTAAAGCATTTAAATTATCATTTAATGTTTTTAAGGTTTGTTGGGAATATGTTTTTTTAGTTTCCAAAAGAAGAGATTCATTTTCTTCAATGAATTGGTCTACAATTTCCAAATCCAATTTGACTTTTTTAGCTATCTCTTCATGGCTAAGCTTTCCAGATCTAAAGTGTTTAATTATTTTTATACAAACCTCGTTGACTTTCACATTGTAAACGAAGTTATTTGTTTCAAGCAATTTAAGAATATCTTTAACTGTTTTAATATCTATTTTAGTTTTTCTAGCAATAGCCTTATCATCACATAATCTGCTCTTAGGCCATTCTTTAAGACATCCGATAACATCTACAGCTTCTTCGAATTCAAAAATTTCAGGATATAAATTTTGAATAATTGGATCTCTTAACATAATAATAGTCTTCCTTATAAATATTTAAATTTTAAATCAAAACTAAATTAAAAAATTACTTAATGGTTAATATTATAGTAAATGATTTAATAAATTACATTATGTTTATATTTATATACACACTATATTATAAATTTAATGTTTTTATATAAAAAATAGCAAAAAATAAATAAAAAATTAAAAAAATAAAAAAAAGTTAGAAGAATTATAACATTGAAACCTTTAAGACACCTTCCACTTTAATGAATTCATTTAAAAGTTCACCAGGAATTGGATCTTCTGTAATGATTGTCAAAACAGGGTTTGTATTCAATTGGGTGTCTCCTGCATAAGCCTGACGAATGCTTATGTTATGCTTGCTCATGATCCAAGCCACTTCAGCTAAAACACCATCGCTTTTTTCACCAGCTTCTATTTCGATAACCCCTAAATTCAAGCTTTTTGCAATGTTTTTTATCAAGGTTCCTGCTGGAATGATATTTGAAAATATTTCATATAATCCTTCATCAGCAATAATGACATCAACAGTGGATTTAATTACTCTACGATCAACATTTGCAGCAGTTGCCAATGCAGAATCGCTTATTTTCAAATCTCCGCAATATATCTTACCATCTTCACCTATTCTTAAGCCTAACTCAAACATTTTTTGAGCTACAGCCATTCTTGCAGGATATTTACTAAATTTTAAATTTAAACTTTCCCACATGGTATCACCAAGATTTTTCTCTAATAATATATTGTACTTTTAAGTATATAAATGTATAACAATACATAAAAATGTACATTGAAAAACCATATTTCTAAAATTTTGCATTGATGTAAAATAAAAAAATAAGATAAAAAAATAAGAAAAAAATTCTAAAAAATTCTAAAAATTCCAAGAAATATCTAAAAAATATCCAAAAAAGACGATAGAATTGACACTGAGTGTAAAAAATTGAAAAAATAAGTAAAATTAGAAGTAGGCTAGCTGGGATTCGAACCCAGGACCTCACGGTTATCAGCCGTGCGCGCTGACCAGGCTGTGCCACTAGCCTATAAACAAATACAAGTATTATTAACTATATGTAATCTAATATATAAATCTTTTGTATAAAAAAGATCTTGAAAAAAACTGAAATCAATGAAATTCAAGAAATTCTAATAAAAAAATAGAGTAATTAAGTTTAAAAAACTTAATTATCTTTGTTAAGCATCTCATTAAGAGAGTCAGCCATTACGTGACCTTCAATGATGAGTTTAACTTTATCGATTCCTTCAACTTTTAAAGCTTCAGCTTTAGCTTGAGCAGCAATACGGGTAACACTCATACAACCGGGGTTGGTAGGTTTAATTACGATCTCAGCAGTTGAACCTTCAATTGCAATAGATTGTACAATACCCATTTCTACAATACTTACGCCCATGTGAGGGTCGTTTACTACAGAAACTGCATCTTTTACAGCAAGTGCTAATTCTTCAGACATTTTATCTCCTCAAAAAATTTTTTAAATAAATGTTTTTTAATAATTGTTTAATTAAATTTAGTGATAAGAATAAAATTTGAAATTTTATTTCCTAACAAAAAGTTAATAATATAACTATTGTTTTAATTATATTTAAACTTATCAATAATAATAAAAATATGTATATAAATATTAAATAAATAAAACTTAATTTATTTAATTATTTTATTTTGTTATTTTATTTTTATTTTTTTCAAGACATGAAAGAAAGAATAATCAGTTTTTCTTTCTGTGCCTAATCTTTACACCAATACCATTTCTTAACTCAACCATTTCACGACCAGTCAAAACAGCTTTTCCAACACCCACAACCTCATCATTTCTAACGACAACAACCTCATCCTTTGGAAGAATGCTTGGATCTGCATTTACGATTCCTGGAGCAAACAATGAGTTTGTCTTTAAGTCAAAGTCTATTTCAACTACATGAATGCCAAGTTCAGCAAGTCTTCTTCCTCCTTCAAGGTTAAGGGTGTATAATCCAACATCCCTATTGAGAAGAGCAACTGTTTTTCCATTGGAATAAAGGGTTCTATGATACCTTCCTTTAGCAACAACATCATCAGTGATCATTGCTTCAGCATCTTTTCCAAACTGATATTTTGCTACAGATCTAAGCTCATTCAACACCCTATCCCTATGTTTTGTTTTAGGATATTTCTTAAGCTCTTCCCTTAAGTTGAAAATGGATTGTGGAGAGGTAGGCCTGCCACCGTCACATACATAGGTGCAGTTATCCAAATACTCACGACAAACCTCTTCGTAGCCCCCTTCAACATTTGCTATAACCGGCTTGTCTCCAACATAACTCTTAAGAAGCTCTCCAGCCAATCTTATCTCATCATCATTCCAATCACCGGAAACAGCCACATCATAGGATTGGATTGGGAAGGTGTTTTCCAATTCCCTTGGACAGATTCCGAATGGGGAGGTTACGATTACTTCCTGATAACCTTTGGTAGCCCTTCTGAACTTTTGGTGAGACTGAGAGTTGGAGTATGGCTTTTTCATACTGCATGGAAGTGCAACAACAACATCCCCTAAAGGTTCCATCATTGCCATCCTCTCTCTCCATCTTACTACTTCAGGCCTATATAATGACGCATCACTTGAACAAATAACTTTCATTCTTTTCCTCGTGTAAAATTATAAAATTAAAAATAAGTTTAAATATCAACATTTTAAAGGTCAACATTTTTAAAAACTAATATCAATTTAATATTTAAATTTCTTTTATAAAATAGTTTTTATAAAATTTATTAAATTTTTGATAAAAATGAAAATAGCATTAAAAGAAACTATTCAAATCTTAAAACAAGCTCTTCATGTATCTTCTTGATCTTTTCTATTGATGGATGATTTTCACCTAATTTCCTTTTCCACTTTTCAATAGTGAACTCAACATCCACTTCATCGGCACCATTGAATAGATTATCTGCATGGGAAACTATCTTTTCCTCCAATATTTGAGGAGTGTAATCCTTTATAGGCAATCCTAACTGCCTTGCATCCTCTTCAGTGAGACCAGTCCCTATATGCCTTTCAACAATATTGATTATCTCTTGAGGATATCCCCTTTCCTTAAGTATCTGAGCGCCAATCACTGCATGTTCAATGGAATTGGTTTTGGATCTGCCAACATCATGCAATAATCCGCCAACCCTTACAAGTTCCATATCCACATCATCAAAATTGGATGCAATTTCACATGCCTTTCTTGAAACTCCCTTGGAATGCTCAATTACCCATTCAGGGCAATTCAATTCCTTCAGTAATCTTATTTCCTCATCCATATAATCACGATTTAAGATAAAAATCCTTTAAAAATCAATTAAAAATAGTAAAGAAATTAGTTTAAAAACTTTATAAACATTAAAATCAATTAAATATCGATTGTCAAATAAAATTAAAAAATAGAAAGAAAATGAAAAAGACTATAACATGTCTTTCATCATTTTTTCACGTTCTTTGTCTTCTTCTTCTAACATTTCCAATAATTCATCCCAGGATTCTAAAGATTCTTTAGCAGCTTGTTCGGATAATTTTTCAATAGCATATCCTGCATGAATCAATACATAATCACCAATTTCTGCATCTGGAAGAAGATCCAATTTTGCATTTTGTCTTACTCCTCCAAAGTCTGCAGCGCAAATGTTAGATTCAGTGTCAATTTCTACAATTTTAGCTGGTGCAGCAATACACATTAGCAACATCTCCTTTTATTTATTTAAATGATTTATTTAATGAATTAATTGATTTAAAATCTTAAATTAAAATCACTTATATTTGATATTTTAATTATTAGTTTTTAGATTATATAAATATTTTTATTTTATCAAACTAATTTTTCAAAAAATAAGTGAAAGTATTAAAAAATTCATGAAAATCCAATATAAGAAAAATGAAATAGAAACAATGAACAAAATTGAAACAAAAATTAAAAATCAAGGAACATGAAATTTAAATGCAATCCTTTTATTTTCTAGAAAATAATTAGTTTTTGATAAAATAGTTTGAAGTATTACTAAAAAGTTTATATATAATAAAGAATAAAAATTATTTTATCAATATAACTTTAAAAAAAATTAAAATAAATTTAATTTTGATTTTTTAAGTTAATCAATTATATTGATATTAATTTGGAGGAAATTATTTATGCATATTATGGAAGGATATTTACCATTAACATGGTGTATTGTATGGTTCGTCATATCATTCATCATCGTTGCATTTGGTATTTATCAAATTAAAAAAATCGTAGATGAAACCCCTGAATCCAAAGCATTACTTGCTGTAAGTGGAGCATTCATGTTCATCTTATCATCTTTAAAATTACCTTCTGTTACTGGAAGTTGTTCTCACCCTTGTGGTAACGGATTAGGTGCAGCATTATTCGGCCCTGCTGTAACTGCTGTACTCGCAACTATCGTACTTATTTTCCAAGCTTTATTACTCGCACACGGTGGATTAACCACTTTAGGTGCAAACATTTTCTCAATGGGTATTGTAGGTCCATTCATCGCTTGGTTAGTATACAAAGGTTTAACTAAAGCTAATATCTCATCAACCATTGCAATCTTCTTTGCAGCATTCTTAGGTGACTTATTAACTTACGTAGCTACTTCATTCCAATTAGCTTTCGCATTCCCTGCACCTACTTTCGGCGCAGCATTAACTGCTTTCTTAACTATCTTTGCAGTAACCCAAGTACCATTAGCTATTGGTGAAGGTATCTTAACCGTAATCATATGGGACAGATTAAAAGCTTACAAACCAAAATTATTAGACAAATTAGGTGCATTAACTCCTAATGAAGCATAAGGTGATTAACATGAAAACATCAACATTAATTATTTTAGCAGTAATCTGTGCAATTATCTTCATTGCACCATTAGCAATGTACAATGGTCATGGGGAAGATGATGGATACTTTGGTGGTTCTGACGATGCAGCAAGTGAACAAATTGAAGCAACTCACTTTGAACCATGGTTTTCATCAATTTGGGAACCACCTAGTGGTGAAATAGAAAGTTTATTATTCGCTCTTCAAGCAGCTATAGGAGCAATCATTATCGGTTACTTCTTCGGTTACTGGAGAGGACAAGGTAAAGAAGAATAAATCTTCTTTATCCATTTTTTCTTTTTTTAGAGATTTTTTAAAAAACAAAAATCTTAAAAATTTTTTAAATTGACGAATTTTTAGTGATTTTATGAAATTTGATATGGATTATATTGCTCACAATAATGAATTAAGTGAAACAAACCCCTATTTAAAGTTGTTTTTAACAGCAATATTATTGATAGTTACTTTAGCATTGGATAATCTATATTTTGATGTCTTTATTTTCATTTTATTCTCCATCATAATACTTGGAGTAGCAAAAATCAGCATAAGATCCTATTTGAAATTTTTAACAATACCTATGGCATTTCTTGTCATAACATGTCTATTCTTAATATTCTTCTTTGGAAATGGAGAAGTCATCTATGAAACAGGAATATTCGGCATTGTAGTTACTGATGACTCATGGCATTATGGGTTATACACATTCTTTAGAGTATTAGGATGTTTCCCTTTATTAGGTTTTCTTGCATTGACAACACCAATTTCAAAGATTTTCCATTGTTTGGATACCTTGAAAGTACCAAAAATCATTACTGAAATCGGGCTTTTAATGTACAATACAATATTCATATTCCTAAATGAAATCGATACAATGCAAAAAGCACAGAAAACAAGAATGGGATATCATTCTTATATGAATTCAATGAAATGCTTAGCAGATTTAATAAGTAATATCTTTTTAAGATCATTAGATAAAAGTGAAACATTACAACATAGTTTAGATTCAAGAGGTTATTACGGAGAACTTCCGGTTTATGTACCGCCAAAGGAGGAATAAAATGTTAGAAGTGAAAAATATCAAATATTCTTATACTAAGGATTATCAAGCACTTAAAGGAGTTAGCTTAAAAGTTGAGAAAGGAGAAATGGTTGCTCTTTTGGGAAAAAACGGTGCTGGAAAATCTACTTTGTTCCTTCATTTGAATGGTATCTATGAACCTGATGAAGGTCAAGTTTTCATCGATGGCGAAGAATTGAAGTATGATAAAAAATCTTTGCTAAAATTTAGACAGAAAGTTGGAATCGTATTCCAAAACCCTGATGACCAAATATTTGCACCTACTGTAGAAGAAGACGTTGCATTCGGCCCTTTAAACTTGAAGTTACCTATGGAAGAGGTTCAAAAAAGGGTTACTGAAAGTTTAGCTCGTGTAGGAATGAGCGGTTTCGAGAAAAAGGCACCTCACCATCTAAGTGGAGGTCAAAAGAAAAGAGTTGCTATTGCAGGGATTCTTGCGATGAAACCGGAAATCATGGTTTTAGACGAACCAACTGCAGGTTTAGATCCTCAAGGTGTAAGGAGTTTAAGCAAATTATTGAAGGAACTTAATGAGGAAGGAATCACAATCATCATTTCAACCCACGAAGTTGACTTGGTTCCAAATTATGCAAAAAGAGTTTTTGTTTTAGTTGATGGATTATTGATTGCAGAAGGAACTCCTAAAGAGATTTTTGCACAACCTGAAATTTTAGATAAGGCAAACTTAGAAGTACCTATTGTCACAGAACTTTTCCACGACCTTGAAAAAGAAGGATTCGACATGAACAACGATTATCCTTTAACAATTGAAGAAGCTAAAGAGAAGTTCTTGGAATTATTAAATAAGAACTAATTCTTAAAACTAATTTTTTTTTAAATCATAAAATTATTCATAACTTAATACCATAAAGTATTACTCCCAGAAGAAATTAATAATACTTTTCACTATTTTTACATAAAATTATTTTTATTAGAACAATTATCACTCATTTGAAACAGCTATTTTTAAAAATAATTAATAAATTTTTATAATAAAATAAACATACTAAAATTAATTAATTAATTTATTAATTTTAATAATTAATACTGACTTAATAAAACCAAATAATTTAAAAAAAATCAAGGGATAGCATGGAAGAAATAAAAAAATTTAAAAACATTGTTATTGGAGCAGGCCCTGCTGGAAGACTTGGATCATTCGAACTTGGCAAATTGGGAGAGGAAACCTTGCTTATTGAAAAGAAATACATTGCAGGAACCTGTCTTAATGAAGGATGCATGGTTGTATGTGCGCTTACTGACATTAGCCGTTTCATAAGAAACTTCAAAAGATTCACTGAAATCGGATTCATCGATGGAAACATAAGCTTGGATTATAAATCTGCATGTGACAACCTTAAAAAGACTCAACTCATGCTCCGCAGACTTAACCAGGAAGAAAATGAAAGCGTGAACAATAATGTCATCTATGGTGAAGCGAGTGTGGAAATAAGTGATGATGATAAAATCATAGTTAAGGTGAAATTGGACAATGACAATGAGCTTCAAAGAGAAAATGTGAAAAATGAGGATTGCAAGATATATGAAGCGGAAAATCTTTTGATAGCTACTGGTGCAAGACCATTTATTCCAAATATCGATGGAGTAAAATATGCTTTAACAAGTAGCGATGTGCTTTCCTTAGAGGAAGTTCCAAGCAAATTAAATATAGTTGGTGGAGGGATTATTGCTACAGAATTGTCAAACCTATTCTCAAGCTTTGGAAGTGAAGTGAAAATCATTGCAAGAAGTGAAATCCTAAAGGATTTGGAACCGGAAATCAAATCTTATGTAGTTAACAAACTCATTGATGAAGTGGATATCCATGAAAACACCAATGTTTTGGAAATCACTGAAAACTCCATCATAACAGACAAGGGAGAGTTTGAAGGAAAAACATTGATAGCCACTGGAAGAGTTCCAAATTCAGAAATAGTTGCTGACATAGTGGACTTGAACGAGGATGGGTCAATTAAGGTAAATGAATTCTTCCAAACCTCAAATCCAAACATCTATGCTGCAGGAGACGTTACAGGAGGAATCACCCTCACTCCTTATGCAAGAAAAGAAGGGATTTCAGCAGCAAGAAGCATGGCAGGATACTTGAATAAGTTTGATGATATAAACGTTCCACAGTCATTGACATTGGATTTGGATGTGAGCTTCACTCAAAAAGCATCAAAATCTGATGAGGATAGCGACAATGTTGAAGATGTCATAATTCCTGGTCTTGGAGGCCCACATGCATTCTGGAGAATCTTAAGAGGAGAAACTGGACTTACAAAGATTTCACTCAATACTGAAACAGAAGAGATAGTGAGAGCAAGTCAAATATCTCCATCATCAATTGATGATACGGCATATCTTGCATTCCTAATGAATATGGGAATTACAAAAGAGGATTTCGATGATTTCTTGGAAGTCCATCCATCTACAGATGCTTATTATAAAATCTTAAAAATCATGTGAATAGAAATATAAATAGAAATAGAAATAATAATATAAAAATATAAAATTAGTATAAAAATTAAAGTTGATAAGATAATCTATCTTATCAATGCTTCTTTTTTTAAAAAATAGTTTAAAGAAAATTAATAAAAAATAATAAAAATTTTTAATCTTATTTTACCCAATTGACAAAAATATCCTTACGTGGGTTTGGTTCATTTGGTTCAACTTTATAACCTAAAGCAACACCATACAATGGAGTGTATCCTTCAGGAATGTGAAGCTTTTTCAAGTTTTCTTCAACACTGAAATAAATAGCTACAAGACCTAACCAACAGGATCCGATATCCAATCCTTCCGCCGCAAGAAGCATGTTTTCAATAGCTGCAGAACAGTCTGCTTGCATATTTGTTGCGTCTGATTTAGCGGAAACAAATACAACAGTTGGAGCATTGTGCATAACATTAACACCAGATTCAGCAATTGCTTCAAGGAATTCATCACCGGAATTGGATAATATCTTGAGTACAGAATCATTTATATCTGCAAGGGTTTCCTTGTTTTGAACTACAGTGAAATGCCATGGAGCTTCCCCTCTTGCAGTAGGAGCCATAATAGCTGCTTCTAAAATTTGTTCAATTTGTTCATCTTCAATCTGTTCATCTT
>Ga0310695_10006331_pt1 | contig 19673 bp, 15 predicted proteins | sample RumenRJG_04DNA_FD_203882 | JGI IMG/M metagenome (GOLD analysis project Ga0310695, IMG submission 203882) | Bovine rumen microbial communities from Lethbridge, Alberta, Canada - RJG_04 (v2) (version 2) | ecosystem: Host-associated > Mammals > Digestive system > Stomach > Rumen | place: Canada...
GGTGTTTTTGCATGTGTTTTTTCATGCAAAAACCCGAGTAAAACGGCGTTTGCCCATGCTCGAAGAGCATTTGGAATGGGCAAACGCAAGTTACTATCACAGTTCCGAAGGGACTGTGAATAGTAACAAGGCAGAATCGAAAGCTTCGAAATAGAGAAATCCCTGATTCTTTTATGCGGAAAATTGTGGTATTATTATAATACCGTTCGGTTTGAAAAAACATAACGAAGAGCAGCGCTGCAGAGAATGACCGGCATTGACGCTGCAGACAGAAACGGAGGAACTGTTTCACGATGGGAAATGATGTAGAAAATGCGGCAGATGTGCCGAAAGAAGCAATTCTTCACGTATCCACGCAGGTGCGGCTGGCGAAGGAAGACATTTTTTTCGGTCCGGGCAAGGCCAGACTGATGGAGTATATTGAAAAGACCGGTTCTATGCAGGAGGCCTGTCTGGAAATGGGTTTATCCTATTCCAAGGGAGCCCGTATGATCAAGACGGCCGAAAAGCAGCTGGGCTTCAAACTGCTGGAACGCAGGATCGGCGGCAGCGGGGGCGGCGGCTCTCAGCTGACCGATGAAGGACGAAATCTTTTGAAAAAATACCGGCAGCTGACACGGCGTGTGCAGGAGGATGCCGACCGGGCTTTTGAAGAGATTTTCGGAAACGGAAATGCAGGGCAGGACTGAGTAAAGCGCTTTTGCTTCAGGCATGCCGGAAAAAGCCTTTTTATAGACCAACAAAACGGCATGAATGCTCCATTGAACATATATTAAGAGGTGGATATGAAACTCATCCGTACCGTTGACGCAGAAGGAGCAGTCCTCTGCCACGACATTACACAGATCATTCGCGGCGTCACCAAGGACGCTGTTTTCCGCAAGGGACATATTGTGACAAAGGAGGACATTCCGGTGCTCCTCTCGGTGGGCAAGGACCAGCTCTATGTGTGGGAAAAGCAGGAGGGGATGCTGCACGAAGATGAGGCGGCGGAATACCTCTGCCGCATGTGCCTGGGTCAAAACATGACGCGCTCGCAGGCCAAGGAGGGCAAGATCGAGATCAGCGCCGCCTGCAGCGGACTTCTCAAAGTCAACAGCGCCGGTCTCAAGGCTGTCAACAGCTTTGGCCAGATGATGATTGCCACCCGCCACGGCGGATTCAGCGTGAAAAAGGGCGATAAGCTGGCCGGCACCCGCATCATTCCCCTGGTCATCGAGGAAGAAAAAATGACCGCCGCAGAAAAGGCCTGCATGGAGGCAGCCGGAGATCGTCCCATTCTGGAGCTTTTGCCTTTTCAGCACAAAAAAGTCGGCATTGTGACTACAGGCAACGAAGTTTTTTACGGGAGGATCGAGGACACTTTCACCCCGGTGATCGAAGCCAAATTTGCGGAATATGATTCGGAAATCATCGACCACGAGATCTGGAATGACGATGACACCAAAGTGACTGCTTCCATCCTGAAGATGATCGAAAAGGGTGCGGACATCGTCTGCTGCACGGGCGGCATGAGTGTGGACCCCGATGACAAGACTCCTCTCGCCATCAAAAACACCGGCGCGCGAATTGTCTCCTATGGAGCGCCCGTTCTGCCCGGCGCTATGTTCCTTCTGGCTTATTACGAGGTGAAAGAAGGACCCGCTCCCCGCACTGTCGTCATCATGGGTCTGCCCGGCTGCGTCATGTATGCAAAGCGCACGATTTTTGACCTGGTCCTGCCTCATGTCATGGCGGATGATGAAGTCACGGCACAGGACCTCGCGGCTCTTGGAGAAGGCGGACTCTGCCTCAACTGTCCCGTCTGCACCTTCCCCAACTGCGGCTTCGGCAAAGGACATTGAGAGGCCGCCCTGACTATACCGGGCGATACAGAAAAGACTCTGACAGCTGCAAACGACTCTTTTGACAAGAACAATCCAGATGACGGAGAATCGGATGTTAGATCATAAAGGAAGAGAAATAGATTATCTGCGGATTTCTGTCACGGACAGATGCAATCTGCGCTGCAAATATTGTATGCCGGACGGGATCGAATGTCTTCCTATGTCGGAAATCCTGACTTATGAAGAGATATGTACCATTGCAGAGACCGCGACAGAGCTGGGCATCCGCCATATCAAGCTGACCGGCGGCGAGCCCCTGGTGAGGCGCGGACTCATCTCTTTTGTCGAAAAGCTCAAGTCAGTTTCCGGCATAGAAGCAGTGACCATGACAACCAACGGAATCCTTTTGGAAAAAAAGCTCCCGGCCCTGATAGACGCCGGTCTTGACGCCGTCAACATCAGTCTCGATACCACGGACCGCGAAAAATACAGGGCAATTACGGGAACAGACGGCCTGGATACCGTTCTGAGTGCTGTTAAAGCTGCCGGCTCCTTCAGCAAAATTGAATTACCCAGTCCCGGCGGCTCTGCAGGGGCGGCGGCCCGGCGCAGCCTGCGAGTCAAGGTAAATGCAGTTTCACTCGACCTGGGTGAAGACAATCTATGCAGTCTTATAGATATAGCCAGGAACCTGCCTGTGGACGTCCGCTTTATCGAGATGATGCCCATCGGATTCGGCAAAAATTTCCCCGCCCTCAGCCACACGGCGCTTCTGGAAAAGCTCAAGGCCATGTATCCGGGCATGCAGAAGGACGACAGGCGCCACGGCTACGGCCCGGCGGTCTACTACACGATTCCCGGATATCAGGGGAGTGTGGGACTGATCAGCGCCATCCACGGCAAATTCTGCGACACATGCAACCGCGTACGACTCACCTCACAGGGCTATCTTAAGACCTGCCTCTGCTACAACGACGGAGCAGATCTCCGTGCCATTCTCCGCGCCGGACTGCCGGAGACGGAAATGCGCGCGGCGCTTTTGGAGTCCATGCGGGAAGCCATTTTCCGCAAACCCGATGCGCACTGCTTCGACAAACCCGCACAAATTACCGAAAACGCCGGCATGAACGCCATCGGCGGCTGACATGGGGACGGTCCTTTTGTTTCTTTTCGTTTCACATTGACATGGGGACGGTCCTTTCGTTTCCTTTCGTTTCAATCAACACATCGCGGCGGCCTGCCGTGACAGGAGAAAAATAACATGGCACAGGAAAATCATATGATCGGCATTGTCCGCGCGGTCTGCATCAGTCCTGCAAAGGGAACGGAAAAACGACCGGTCAGCCAAGGCCTTTTTATCAAAAACTTCGGAATCAAAGATGACGCCCATGCAGGCAAATGGCACCGGCAGGTCAGCCTCCTGTCCTATGACAAGGTGGAAGAATTCAATGCCCGCGGCGCGCAGGTCGTGGACGGAGACTTCGGCGAAAACCTTCTTGTAGAGGGAATTGATTTCAAAAACCTTCCCGTCGGTACGATCATTCGCAGCGGATCAGTCGTGCTCCGGATGACACAGATCGGCAAGGAATGCCACCAGGGCTGCGCCATCCGCAACCGCGTGGGAGACTGCATCATGCCAAGGGAGGGCGTTTTTGCAGAAGTCCTGGAGGAAGGAACGATCCGCCCCGGCGATGAGATCACCGCAGAGCTGCCTGATCCTGACCGGCCTTTTACCGCAGCTGTCATCACCCTCAGCGACAAGGGATCCAAAGGAGAGCGGGAGGACAAGAGCGGCCCCGCTGCTGTACAGATGCTGGAAGAAGCAGGCTACGAAGTCGTCGAGACTATGATCCTGCCCGATGAACCCGCCCTGCTCAAAGCCCAGCTGATGCGCCTTGCTGACCAACGCCAGGTGGACCTCATCCTGACCAGCGGCGGCACCGGATTCTCCCTCCGTGACCAGACACCCGAAGCCACCATGGCAGTCGCCGACCGCAATGCCCCCGGCATTGCGGAATATATCCGCATGCGCTCCGCCCAGATCACTGACCGTGCTATGCTCAGCCGCGGTGTTTCCGTGATTCGCAAAGGAACTCTGATCATCAACCTACCCGGCAGCCCCAAAGCTGTCCGCGAAAGCCTGGAATTCATTCTCCACGCCCTCGACCACGGCCTCCGCATCCTACGCGGCAGTGTCAGCGAGTGTGCGCGATAGCAATGAGCCATGCACAGACAAAGCAACAGTGAGACGCGTCGAGCTGGCTCGAAAGCGGCGATCTGTTGATTTGGATGTATACGGCGAATGCCGCGACAACAACATCTCCTTCGGAGCTGTGCAAACGCTCTGCGTTTGCGAGCCTGTCGGCAAGGATCATTGCGTCCCAACCGAATCCACAGCAGTTCGAAAAACTGTAATATAGTTGTATTTACGGAACACCTGAATCCTGCACAGCAGCAGGTGTTCCCGTTTTTACAAAAGCGTTCGGTATATAAAAACCGAACGAAATAAAGGCACTGTTTACGCTTTTAAACAACAGGAGGAAAAACATGAAAAAGAAAGTTCTTGCAGCATTGTTTGCAGCCATAATGGCCTGTTCACTCATGGCAGGGTGCGGAAGCGCCTCTTCAGTTCCTGTTGCCACAGAGGAGACAACAGAGGAAGTGACCGAAGAGGCACAGACGGAAGAAGAAAGCGGTGCAGAAGCGGTTCAGAGCGATGCGGCTGCGACGGAGACTGCAGCAGAAGAAACAGCTCCGGCAGCAGAGGCAGAGGAAGTGGAGCTGCAGGTTTTCATTGCGGCGTCTTTGAATACCTGCATGCAGGAAGTTGCGGCCAAATATAATGAAGAGCACCCCAATGTAAAGATCGTCTATAATGCCGATTCTTCCGGAAAGCTGCTCACGCAGATTGAAGAAGGCTACACCTGTGACGTCTTTTTCTCCGCCGCCCAGAAGCAGATGAATACCCTGGAAGAAGACGGACTGATTGTGGAAGGCACCCGCGCGGATGTCGTCAACAATCAGGTCGTCGTGATCAAGCGCAAAGATACCGAGAGTGCAGTGACCGGCCTGGAGACACTCGGGAAAGCCTCCAGCATCGCTATGGCGGACGGCTCCGTGCCGGTCGGCAGATATACCCGTACAGCCCTGATGAATCTCGGAATCCTTCCCCAAGTGGAGGACGCGTCCGTATACACGACGGCGGAAGTCTCCGATGCCCTGGGCGGTGTGGAAATCTCCGAGCAGGGCAATGTCTCCCAGGTCCTGACTGCAGTCGCAGAGGGTTCCTGCGAAGTGGGTACGACCTACTACTCCGACACATACGGCTGCGAAGACCAGATCGATGTTCTCGAGACCGTCAGCTATGACCTGACCGGCAATGTGATCTATCCCGTATGCCAGGTCGTCAACGATGAGGCAACGGATGCGCAGAAAGCCGCGGCGGCGGACTTTGTAGCCTTTATCACCTCCGATGCCGCAAAAACAATCTTCGATTCCTACTATTTTGACACCAACCTTCAGTAAAGATACAATTGTTACCGACAGGAGAAAGACCATGCAGGATATTCTTCAGATTCTGGCAAAGCTGGACTGGAGTCCGCTTTATATATCGATCAAGACAGGCATCGTCGCGACCTTTATTTCCTTTTTTCTGGGAATCTTTGCGGCGCGCAAGGTGCTGAAGGCCTCCGGCAGGGTCAGGGCAGTCATCGATGGCATTCTGACCCTGCCCATGGTCCTGCCGCCGACAGTTGCCGGCTTTTTCCTGCTGCTTCTTTTCAGCAGAAGGCGGCCGCTGGGCATATTACTGTACGAGAATTTCAGCATCAAGGTCGTACAGACCTGGCTGGGCTGCATCGTGGCGGCCACAGTCATTGCCTTCCCCCTCATGTACAGGAACGCCCGCGCCGCCTTCGAGCAGATCGATCCCAATCTGGTCTATGCCGGCCGAACGCTGGGAATGTCGGAGATTCGCATTTTCTGGACGGTCGTCATTCCGACAGCCGGTCCGGGCATCGCCTCGGGCACGATCCTGACCTTCGCCCGCGCGCTGGGAGAGTACGGGGCGACCAGTATGCTGGCGGGAAACATCCCCGGCAAGACGGCGACGGTCTCCCAGAGGATCGCCATGGTCATTCAGGACGGCGACTACCTCACTGCCGGCATCTGGACAGTCATTGTGATCCTGATCGCTTTTTTCTTCATCTTTCTGATGAATCTGATCTCCGGGAAGGCCCTCCGCTCCGACAAGAAGAGATGGTAGTCCGGGAGACAGGAGTATTTTTAAAGGAGACGGGAATCTTTTAGAAAGACGGGGATCTTTTAAAATAGAACGGCACAGTATTTGAGTATGGGAGAAGGAAATGCAACTGATACTGGATTTTGAAAAAAAGCTGGAGGATTTCCATCTCCATGTTCATTATGAAGGGGAGGCATCCAGGATTGGAATCCTGGGTGCCTCCGGCTGCGGAAAGAGTATGACGCTGCGCAGCATTGCGGGAATAGAGACCCCGGACCGAGGCCGGATCAGACTCGGCGGCCGGGATCTTTTTGATTCAGATAAAAAGATTAATCTCCGTCCCCAGGAGCGCCGCGTGGGATATCTCTTCCAGAATTATGCCCTCTTTCCGACGATGACTGTGGAACAGAACATCATGGCAGGTGTGCGCGGCAGTAAAGAGGAACGACAAAAGCGCGCGCAGGAAATGGTGCGCGCTTTTCAGCTGGAAGGGCTTGAGAAGCGCCGCCCGGCAGAGCTCTCCGGCGGACAGCAGCAGCGAGTGGCTCTGGCCCGCATCATGGCCTGCCGTCCTGACGCCCTGCTCCTTGATGAGCCTTTTTCCGCCATGGATTATTTCCTGAAGGAAAAACTGCGCCTGGAGATGAAACAGGTACTTCAGAAATATGCGGGCCTCTCGATTCTGGTCACCCACGACCGCGACGAGGCCTACCAGCTCTGCGATCATCTGCTGCTCATGCATGAGGGCAGCGTGATCGCAGGCGGGCCGACAAAGGAGATCTTTGACCATCCTAAGACCGTGGAGGCCGCCCGCCTGACAGGCTGTAAAAATATCTCCCGCATCCGTCCGCTGGGGCAGCACCGCATCTGTGCTCTCGACTGGGACAATCTGGAACTGACGACAGGGGAAGAAGTGACTGACGAAATTACCCACGCCGGCATCCGGGCCCACGACTTTTTCCCGATGGGAGGAGACAGGGGAGGAGACAGGGGACGGTTCTCTGTCTCCCCCCGCTCCCGCTATGAGGAGACAGAGAACCGTCCCCTGTCTCCTCCTCCGGAAAACATCATTCCTGTGGAAAACCCCGTTCTGACAGAACTCCCCTTTGAGTGGTACATTGTCCTGCAGAACAAGATCTGGTGGAAAGTCCCCAAAGATATAAGAAGCCACGACTTTTCTGAAAGCCTGCCCCGGGCGCTCTGCGTCGATCCCTCTGCCATCATGCTGCTGACGCAGTAGGGAAGCTCTTTCCGCGAAAACCGAAGAAAAACTCAAAGAAAAACCGCCCGGAGAAAAAATGTTGCAAATTGCGGGAAATCTGTATAAAATAGGCAAAAATTTGTACGACAGACGGGACGAGACGTGGATAAAAAGCAGCAGGGCTGGAAATGCGGCACAAGGGATCAGAGGTTTGCGCAGATGGGGAATAATGAAGAGACCAATTACGGAGAACAGCTGTATAACGTTCTTTTTGAGATCATAGGGAATAAAAAAAATGCGATCATCCTGGAGAGCCTTCGAGGCGAGAACGCTGTACTGACCTGTCTTTTGCACAACGAGGAGGAACTTCATCCCGGCGAACTGGCGGAAAAGCTCTCCCTGGTGCCCGGCCGCATGACGGATATTCTGAAGACGCTCGAGAAAAAAGGCATGATCCGCCGCGAGCCGGATCCTGAGGACAGACGCAGGGTGCTGGTTAAGATCACACCCAAGGGAGTCCGGGATGTGACCGAGCGCAGAGAGAAGGTGCGCGCCCAGTATAGCGGCCTTTACCAGGCACTGGGACTCTACGACACGGTCAAGCTGATTGAGCTCCTGAAAAAAATGAACCGATATTTTGATGAGATGTAAATTTGATCGATCTGACAGACCGGTGCTTTTCACGGCTTAAGCCATGAGTCAGCCGGTCAGATAAAAAAAGAATTGCCGGAGGCAAAAAAGGCAGGCGGACCTGTAAAAGGGAAGGCCTGCCTTTTTCTTTAAGACAACCCCTGCATTGCAGAGCAGAGCAGCATACCGCAGAGGCGTGATGTAATTGGCAGAGGATGACGGAATATGACGGATTTTGACGTGAAAAGGCCGCTTTTTGTGCAAATCTGCAAAAATAAGCGTTATTCTTCCGGAAAAGTCTGTATACAATTCGTATTGCGAAATAAAGTATCCCATGTATACTGTATACGTACAACAAAAACACGAAGCACACAGAATTTGAAAGGCGGCGCTTCTAAACGGCCGACTTTGAAGAAACGTTTCTCGGATGTCCGATTGATCCACAATAATCCTGCATTGTAGGGCGCCGGGACATATTTTTATCCGATTAATTCGTAATGCGAAAAAATGAGGCGGGTCTGACAGAGGATGCTTCAACACATCATCCACCCCGGCAGCCCGACAGCATAGAAAAATTTTTTTACTCATATATTTCGCGATGCGAACAAATGGAGAAAGGATTAAAAGAAAGGATTAAAATAAAAAAATGATCACAAAAGAAAACATCCACACACTTGGCGACCTGCTGGAGACGGCAGCAGTCGATTATGAGAACCAGGTATTTGTCCGCTATGAGAAAGACGGCATTGTCTATGAGAAGGGCTACCGTACCTTCGCCATGGATACGCGCGCAGTTGCCCACTGGACCATGAACAAGTGCGGCGAGCTGGGCAAAAAGCTTCATGTCGCCATCATCGGCAAGTGCAGCTACGAATACCTCACAGTGCTGATGGGTGTCGCGGCGGCCGGCAGCATTGCCATTCCCATGGATGTGCAGCTCAGCAAAGAGGGCTTTATTGAAAACCTGAAACGCGCGGAAGCGGACATAATCTTTTTTGATTATGAATATCTGAGCGATGTCGAGTATCTGATGGAGGCCTGCGAGGGCGTGCAGGAGATCATCTGCCTGCAGCAGCGCAAACAGCATTTTTCCACTCCCCAGATCCACAGAGAATACAGGGTGCCGGCAATCGAGTACACAGCGGATCCCGCGGAATGCGCCCTGGTCATTTTTACATCCGGCACGACAGGCCACGGCAAGGGTGTCATGCTCTCTCACAACAACCTGCTGGACAACCTTTTCAGCTCCGATGATGCCAGGGAGACCTGCCTCAGTGTCCTCCCCATCCATCACGTGTTCTGCATCAGCGGCGACCTGTTGCTGACCCTGCGCTACGGCAGCACCCTGTGCCTTTGCGACGATGTCACCAAGTTCCTCTACTACATCGACCTCTTCCAGCCGACCATGCTGCGTATTGTGCCCATGATGGCCAAGATGCTGATCAACCGCGTGGCGATCGCAGCCAAAAAGCACCCTGAGCAGGACCTTGAGTATCTGAAATCCCAAATCATGGGTTCCCGTCTGCACAAGATCGTCAGCGGAGGCGGTTACCTCTCCGAGACACTGGCCAGAAACCTGGACCAGCTCGGTGTTGTCACCGGCCAGGGATACGGCATGAGTGAGTGCGCGCCCAAGATTTCCGCACCGGATTACGGAAATATGGACAAGATTGCCTCTGTCGGCAGACCCGTCCGCGGCTGCCAGGTCCGTTTTGTGGACGGCGAGATCCAGGTCAAGAGCCCCTCTGTCATGATGGGCTACATCAATGACCCCGAACTGACCGCGGAAGCCCTGACCGAGGACGGCTGGCTTTGCACCGGCGACCTGGGCTATATGGACGAGGACGGATATCTCTATCTGAACGGCCGCAAAAAGAACCTGATCATCCTCAGCAACGGTGAAAATGTCTCCCCCGAGCTGATTGAAAACAAATTTGACTCGGACCGTCTGGTCCAGGATATCATCGCCTTCGGTGAGGGCGACGCCATCGAAGTCGAGGTCTACCCCAACTACGAATATGCCCAGGCCCACAATATCCAGGATATCCAGGCAGCCATGAACGAGATTGTCGCGGCCCACAATGAGGAACTGCCCTCTTATGCCAAGATTTCCAACTGCACCGTCCGCAAGCAGCCCTTTAAAAAGACTTCCTCCAAAAAGATCATCCGTAAGATCTATTTTGACAACAGAGAGGAAAAGAGCGCGGAGAAGGAAAACCTGCTCCGTCCCGCAACAGAGCTGCAGCAGAAGATCTACGAAGTGGTCACCACGGTTCTGGGCGAAGAGGCGATCGGCACCGATGCAAACCTCTACAAGAGCGGCATGGATTCTCTCACCAGCGTCATGCTCATCGAAGAGCTGCAGACCCAGCTGGATGTCAGCGTAACCCTGACCGAGCTCATGGACCACAGCACCATCCTGAGCCTGGAGGAACTCATCCTGGAGAAACAGGGCGAGGAGAAGATCGACTACTCTGTCCGCCCCGCTTATCCGCTGACAAGCATGATGATGTATTTTGCCTATGTCATTCCCGGCAATACGACCGGCAACCTGCCCTTCGTCTATCGCCTGGACAACTCGGTCGATCTGGAGAGGCTGCAGAATGCCTTCCATACCCTTATGGACGTGCACCCCATCCTCAAGGCCATCATCAAACCCACCGAGCAGAAATACTACGCGGTTTTCCGCGACGACAGCAGAGTCATCGATATCCCTGTCCTGCAGTGCACAGAGGCGGAGATCGAGGGCAGAATGGCCGCCATGCTTAAGCCCTTCCGCTATCGCGAGGACGACAACCTGACCCATGTTTACCTGGCACAGACAGAGTCCCACAAATATATGTTCTTTGATGTCGCCCACCTGATCGGCGACGGCATCACCATGAACATCCTGATGGAGGATCTGAAGAAGATCTACGACGGCGTGGAAGTGCCCAAAGAGTCCTACACCTTCTATGAGTATATCCTCGATGCCAGTGCCAGGGAGCAGAGCGGAGTCAGGGCAAAGGACTGCGCAGCTGTGGATGAACTCATGAAGGGTTACCGCATGCGCCAGACCATCCTGACCCGGCATGACCGCCAGGACTGCAGAAAGGGCGTCTACGGCGTGATCCGCAGGAGGCTGGACCGCATCGTCCGCAAGGAGATCCTCTATTATTGCAAAAAGAACAATGTCTCCGAAAATGCTCTGTTTCTGTCCGCCTTCAACTACACAGCGGCCCTGTTTGCCGATGAGGACGGAAGCTTTGTCAACAGCATCCACAGCGGCCGCACAGACGGACGCTGGACCGGCCTTGCAGGCTGCCTGTTCAAGACTTACCTCTGCAGATTTAACAGGATCCCTCACGAGAAGGTCGATGAGCTGATCACCCGCACCGGTTCCCAGATCATGAACACCATGAAGAACTATACACCGGTGTCCAGGATGGGCGACCTCTTCCTGCAGTACCAGGGCGATATCCTGTCTGTCCCCACACCCGGAGACAAGCCCGGTGAAAGAATGCACTGCATCCAGCTGGATTCCCTGCCCTTCCACATGCAGATCATGTATGACGAAGAGGGCTTCTATACCGAGCTCCGCTACTGGGAGAACCGCTTTGACCGCAGTCTTCTGGAAGTTTTCCTGACCTGCTATGAGGAGATCGTCCGCGCCATGATGGAGGAGACTTCTGTGCGCCGTCTGAAACGCTATATTCCGGACGAAATGTTCCCCAAGCACTTCTACATCGACGGCGCCCGCCTCAACGAAGAGGCCGGCTGTAACCTGATCCCCGGTGTCCGCAGAGGAAGCCGTGTCAAAGTTTACATCCTGGACGAAGGATACAGAAAGAAACCCTTCGGCGCATGGGGCCCCCTCTATGTCATGGACTACCAGCCCGCCAGGATCGGCGATGTCATTGAGAACCCCTATGGCCTCGGAACTCTCTATGAGACCGGCATGAAGGCCAGGATCCTGCCCGACGGAACCGTGGACTTCCTGGAGACCTCCGGCAGAGAAGTCATGACCGACGGCGTGAACGGCCGCAGATTCTTTGACCTGCCCGCCATCGAGCACAAGCTCACCTCCATCGAGGGCATTCATGAGGCACAGGTCTATATGAAGTACAACACCGAGACGAATGAGATGAATCTTTACGCGGATATCAAGGCAGACGACAGCTTCGACACAGAGGCCTGCCTGGAGAGCCTTAAGACTGACTGCCCGCCTGAAGAACTGCTTTACGGCATGACAAAGATCTGATCAGGCATAATAGCCATGCGAAGGTGCACGGCAATAACGTTATAAGACTGAAATTGGAAACTGACTGCAACAAGAAATCGGGCAGGCGGAATTATCCGTCTGCCCGATTTTTCTTCATCGCGCAGGACTCGCGGGCGAGTCCGGAATTTCGAAATGTACCACGGTGAGAATCTGAAGGGATAATCCTGATCAGTCATTATCCTCTCTGCGCGCCTCCAGCATTTTCTCCAGCTGAATGAAAATCGCAACTACTACCTGCTCCTGCTCAGGCTGGTATAGACCTATGCAGTACTTGTCGTGTACGGAGACCAGTTTCCTGGCTATGGTGGCAACAGGTCGTCCGTCTGCATCCACAAGATTGAAATTCAGCCCGATGATATTGCCGCGGATCTGCCAGTCCAGACCTTCAATATTCGTGACGTCTTTTACGATATGGAATATTTCATTGGACAGTGTGAAATTCCTGCCGTCTGCCATGGTGATAAAGTGCTTTTCGTGGAGGCTGACAGGCCTTTTTTCAAGATGTGCAATGTTATTACCTGCCGCATCCAGGATCTCGGTTTTTCCGGTCAGAGCGATGACGCTCGACTTTGTATAATATTTTACATTTCCCTCTTCATCCGTGATGTCAATCCGTCTGTGAAGATCTCCCAGTTCCAATGCAGTATACAGAGAATATACAGGCTCGCCAAAATCTTCAATCGTGGTTTTGCTCGCAGTGTTGGCTGCTTCATTTAAAACCTCAACTGCTTCTCCAAGTTTCTTCAGACTGTCAAAAAGCCCCATTGTCAATCTCCTTTCCAAAAAATGATCTATGTTTCAGGACATTGTAAAGTGAGAAAGCCCATCTGATTCTATTTTCCTGTATCTGCTTTCTGTCGCCTTCACTGTTGTCAATATACACAGCCTGAAAATTCATAGGTGTTATAGGTTGTTACTGTCAGTATAGCACCCAGGGACATTTCCCGCTATGTAAGCAGATGCTTTTTGTTTTGCCGTTTTTGTATGAACGTTTTTATACAAACAGGCATTTTGTTAAATATATTCGGATATTTATGGTATAATGAATAGCGATGGATACGGGACTGTCAATTGGGGAGCAGTTCCGCAGACGGCAACTTATTGGTTTTTGGAAAGTCTGTTTAATGAAGGGGGTTTTTCTATGACTGGTTTTCCGCTTATTATCGCATTTGTTGTAGCTGTTGTTTTGATGATCATTGCAATCTCCAAGTTCAAGATCCATCCATTTATTTCGATCATGGGAATTTCCCTGATTCTGGGTCTTGTGGCAGGTATCCCGATCGTGGATACTACCCTGGAGGACGGCACTACTGTCTCGGGTATTGCATCGGTCATCGGTGCCGGATTCTCGGGGACTTTCTCCAGCATCGGTATCGTCATTATCCTGGGCGCACTGATCGGCTCTGTCCTGGAAGTGACGGGCGCTGCCCTCAAGCTGGCTGACATGGTCATCAACATGGTGGGAAAGAATCATCCTGTCCTTGCGCTGGAACTGATGGGATGGGTCGTTTCCATTCCCGTCTTCTGCGACTCCGGCTTCGTTATCCTGAACCCGATCCGCAAGGCTCTGGTCAGCCGTACCGGAGAGTCCTCCGTCGCCATGTCCGTAGGTCTGGGCACAGGTCTGTACCTTGCACACGTATTTATCCCGCCGACGCCCGGCCCCATCGCCGCAGCCAATACACTGGGCGTGGGCAATAACCTTCTCATGGTCATGGGATTTGGCGTAATCTGCTCTATTTTCCCGCTGATCGCGGGCTATTTCTATGCCAACTATATCGGCAAAAAAGTCCGCGCCGCAGATGAAGCAGATGCCGGCGAAGTCACAAAGACTTATGAGGAGCTGGTCGCTGAATACGGCAAACTTCCCGGCGGCTGGGATTCCATGGCTCCCATTATCGTTCCTATCATTCTGATGGCTCTTTCCTCCATCTCTTCTATGGCTGGTATGACGGGCATGGTCAAGAATATTCTCACATTCCTGGGCACACCCATCATCGCTCTGGCAGTCGGTACCATCTTCGCAGTTATCCAGCTCAAGAATGCCGGCAAAATGGCAGAGTTCTACAACCTGACCAATGATACCCTGAAGACAGTCGGCCCCATCCTGTTCGTCACCGCAGCCGGCGGCGTTCTGGGCAAGGTCATCGCCAGCTCCGATATGGTCAACTACATCACAGAGCATGCTACAGTCCTTGAGGCAATGGGAATTTTCTTCCCCTTTGTTCTGTCGGCGATCCTCAAGTCCGCACAGGGTTCCTCCACCGTTGCCCTTACAACCACGGCCGGTATCGTGGCACCCCTGCTGCCTCTCCTGGGACTGGACAGCCCCGTCCGCACCTGCCTGGCCTGCATGGCCATCGGCGCAGGCGCTATGACTGTATCCCATGCCAACGACTCCTTCTTCTGGGTCGTCACCAACTTCGGTGCCATGACTCCGGATCAGGGTTATAAGACACAGACCATGAACACCCTTCTCCTGGGTATCTCTGCTATGATCGAGATCTTCATTCTGTCCCTGTTCCTGCATTGATCGCATGCCGGATGCGGGATGGATCCCACATCTATAAAGGAGAAGAAAAGGGTTTTTATCTCAGGTGCGGGATGGCTCCTGCATCTGTGAGTGATTGAATCAAGCCGGCAGCGGCCGGTCCGGAATGGACCGGGCTGCCGGCTTTTTCTTGACTTCATTTCGATTCGTGTTTATGTTTTACTCATATGTGTCTGTAAACAGTCTGTTAACAGGGAGCGCTTAGGAGCGAATTCCAGGCTCCGTGCTTTTATTCTTCATCGCGCAATACCCGTGACTTCAGTCGTGGGATACGTGCGCAAACAGTTATTTTTAACGAGGGAAAACGAAGAAATCCATGAAAAAATATCAGCTGACAGAAGAGGAATATAATAGAATCCTGGCTTTCAAAAGAGATCTCCATATGCATCCCGAACTTTCCAGGAAAGAGGTGCAGACGACCGCAAAGATCCGGGCTTTTCTGGAGTCCCTGCCGGATTTCAGAATCCTTCCCCTGGAGACGGAGACGGGAACCGGCATCGCGGCGCAGATCTACGGAGAGGAAGGAAAGGAAAAGAGTCTGGAAATCATGCTTCGGGCGGATATCGATGCGCTGCCGCAGACAGAGGAATATGAGAGCCCCTGGAAGTCCCGGACACCCGGTGTCATGCATGCCTGCGGCCATGATTTCCATACGGCCTCTCTGCTGGGGGCGGCTCTTCTGCTGCAGCGTGCCAAAAATGACGGCCTTCTCAGGAATACTGTGGACCTGGTCTTCCAGCCGGCAGAGGAGGGAACGACAGGTGCGGGTGTCATGATCAGGGCAGGGCTGTTTGACGAGATTCATCCGGATTATTGCTTCGGAATCCACAACTGGCCCTCCGTACAGACCGGCAGCATTGCCTGTCACGAAGGTCCTCTGATGAGCGGCAAGCGAAATTTTGAAATCCGCATCCATGGCGCCGGAGGCCACGGTTCCATGCCGCACTTAAATATCGACCCCATTGTCTGTGCCGCTGCCGTGATCCAGTCTCTTCAGACGGTGGTCAGCAGAAATACAAATCCCCTTGATTCAGTCATCCTCACCATCAACAGGATTGAAGGCGGAAGTCCCATGAATCTCGTGGCAGATCAGGTCACTATGCTGGCGTCAGTGCGGTCATTGTCGGATCCGGCCCTGGACAGGGCTATCGAGCGGATTGGATCGATTGTTGAAAAAACAGCAGAAGCCTACGAATGCCGCGGGGAGATTCTCTGGATGGACCGGATACCCGCAGTCTGGAATTCTCCGGAGATGACAGCGCTTGCGAAAAAGTGTGCTGCCGCGACGGGCTGCCAAATCGTGGATGCGCCTCCTTCGCTGGCCAGTGAGGACTTTTCCCGCTACCGTGCCTTTGTGCCTTCCTTCTTTTACTGGGTGGGAAGTACAGCTGCCGGAGATGAAGTGCAGGAACTGCACAAGCCCCTTTTCCATACGGACGATACAGCGCTGCGCCACGCCGCGGAACTCTATGCGGCATCGGCTTTGCTGCCGGGACAGAGTTTTGCAGAGAAATGACTTTCCCGCAGGGATAAATATTAATACACGGATGTGCTCCGGCATGATCGGAAGAGAGCTCAGGGCACAGAAAAGCACCGCCGGTTTTATGACCAACGGTGCTGTTTTTTTCAGAAATCAAAGCGGTTGTCGGGACTGTTATCTGCCGGCTTCCTTCTTGATATTGTTTGCAATGATCAGCATCAGGATGCTGATTGCAAGACCTGTAAAGCAGGACCCCATCTCGGCAATTGCCACATGCATCATAAGATTATGGATGAGATTGCCGATATTAAGCAGTACAGAGAGGATGGAGAGTACCCACACAGGCATGATCTTTGCCGGATTTTTTGCTGCCGCTCTCTCAAGGTGGGCGTAGATCATTGTCAGTAATGCTCCTGCTGCGAGAGCGATGCCGATAATGAGTACTGTAAACACTCCGAGATCTGTCGGCATATCCTGTGCGAACTCTGGATTATTCATTGCCAGAACACCGGCTCCTGCTATTACCGCACCTAAAAGAAATGTAAATCCGCCGGCGATATAATCCAGGATTCCTGCAATGTTGAGTACTTTTCTGCTGAGTGTCATTTCCATTATTTTTTCCTCCGATAAAGTTTTATTTCTCTTTAATGTCTTGAATATTTGACTGCCTTGAGGAATCTGACCTGTCCGGCAGGCTTTGTTCTTTCTTGTTTTGTTTTCTATGTGCACAGTATAGCAGAGGAAACAGCACAGAAATGTCACACAGCATTCAGATGCAGAAAAGCCGGAAACCCGGAAATCCATCAGGTTTTTCGTTACAATACAGGCTTATCTGAAACGCGAGGCTGTACAGTGACGGATTATCTTTCCGAACGATTCAGCTTTTTGTTTGTTTTTGTATTATGGATCAAATGAGTATAGAATAATAAAGAAAGAGTTTTACAGAGGCACCGTAGGATCCTCGGAAAGGAAGTAAGAAAAAATGACAGGAAACAGGAAATCTTTTCTCGAAGAGCTGCAGGAGGCGAAAGCTCACAGCTATGCAGTGGGAGCTTTCAATATTTTCAATCACCTCTCGGCGAGGGCTGTGGTGCACGCCGCGGAGAAACTGGGCCTGCCGGTCATTCTGCAGACATCTGTTGTGACTGTGAAGGAGTTCGGGACTGCGCCCCTGGGCGCCATGCTACGCCAGCTGGCGGAGGAAGCCTCCGTCAATGTGCTGATCCATCTCGATCACTGCCAGGATGTGGAACTGGCCAAGGCCTGCGTCGATGCCGGATGGGATGCAGTTATGTATGATGGTTCCCGTTTACCGTTCGAGGAGAACATCGCCGGATGCAGGGAGGTTGTGGAATATGCCCACCGCAAGGGTGTGCAGGTCGAGGGGGAACTGGGGAGAATCGTCGGGGTTGAGGATGCCATAAAGGTTTCCGCAGAGGATGCCTCCCTCGCCGGTCTTGAGGAATCTATCCGGTTTGTGCAGGAATCCGGAATCGATGCCTTTGCGCCGGCAATCGGGACCGCACACGGGGTCTATAAAGGCACGCCCAGGATCAATTTTGATCTTGTCGCACAGCTCAAAGAAGCGATACCGACACCGGTCGTCATCCACGGCGGCACGGGCCTGTCCGAGGAAACTTTCCGCAGGCTGATCTGCAGCGGCGGCGCCAAAGTCAATGTCTCCACGGCGATCAAGCACGCCTATCTTGACACTTGCAGGGACTATTTCAAAGATGCGCCTGAGAAAGCTGATCCCATCGGATTTGACCGGATCCTGAGTCAGGCCATTGAAGGGACTGCGAGGAATCACATGATCATTTTTACAAAGGACAGGGTCTGAGAACAATGAAAAGAGAAGAGCTTGAAAAAATACCCGCTTCGGCAGGTGCTGAAGATTTTCCGGGATACAGGCCGAACTATCCGGTGGACCTGCACACGCACTCCACCCGCTCGGACGGGGCGGACACACCGCAGCAGCTGATCGACCACGCGGCATCCCTGGGAATGAAGATCATTGCCATCACGGATCATGACATCCGGCCTCCAAAAGATATTCCAGTGGAAACAGCCGATGTGGGGAACGCCTCTCCGATAGGAAAGACAGAAGCAGAGGACAGTATTCTGGTGGATGCCGTGGACTACGCCTGGTCAAAGGGCCTTCGTCTGCTGCGCGGGATCGAGATTTCCTGTGAGACAACGGCGGAGGACTGCCACCTGGTGTGTCTGGGCTGTGACTGGGAGGATCCTTTTTTCGATGATCTCGAGAGGGCTGTGGTGGAATCCAAGATCGGGAGTTACCGGGAACTGGTCCGCCGCCTGGATGCAGACGGCATGCATATGACATGGGAAGAGGTCTTGGAGAACGGAGGAAATCCTGTAGCTGAGGAGCAGGTGCAGAAGAAGATGATTTTCGAGCTGATCGCGCGCAAGGGCTATCAGAAGGACTGGAGCAGTGCCAAGCTCATGGTCAAGAACACACCTTCCTATCAGATCCTGCGTGAAAAACCGGATCCCGTGCAGGTGATCCGCCAGGTGCACCGCTGCGGCGGCATCGTGATCATGGCACACCCATATCTTGTCAATGAGCCGGTCCGCCTTCCTTCCGGCACAATGGACCGTGCGGCCTATATTGACCGTCTGATTGAAGCCGGTCTGGACGGCATCGAAGCCTGCTATCCCTATTCCAAGACCAGTTACGGCGGCAGTATGACTCCGGAACAGATTGAGTCAGAAGTGAAGGAGAGATACACCGACCGGGTCGCCATTATATCCGGCGGTTCCGACTACCACGCCGACTTCCGTAAAGGCGTGTCTCCCGCAAAAGCCCGCATCATCGGGGAGAGCGGCATCACGCTGGAATATTTTCAGCAGAATGCACTTTTGCAGGAAGTACTGCTTAAGAATATATCGGCAGTGCGCAATCCCTAAATATAAAACATAACTGAGAGTGAAAAATCTTGTCGATACAAGATTTTTCGCTCTCAGAGCATTGTGCCTCGGGACGGCACAATGCTCTGCTGATTCTTCACCGTTTTCGCCTTCGCGAAAACGCTTCAGGGTGCCGCTCTGGTGAGCGGCATGGTCGGAAAGGATGATAATATGAAAAGCAGAAAGTTTATTGCAATGATGCTGGCGGTAATGCTGACAGCAGCATCTGCAGCAGGACCCGTATTTGCTGCAGAGAATTCAGCAGAAACAGTCGTAACGGAACAGACTTCCGGGGTTGTTTTTGAAAGACTAGCCAGCGCATTCTTGTGACTTCAGTCATGAGTCAGCTGGCTTTTTTTTCCCCATATAAGGGAATGTTCGAACTGCCGTAACCGGCTGCCATTTTTTTTTCGTAAGGATCCCGGAATGAGAAAGATGGATCCATTGACAGACATAATGTTCCGGAGCAGGTGATCCCCTGACAGGAGCTGATACGATCAGAGTACTCATTAGAAAAGCAGGGCGGCAATATATCGTCATAAACAGAACATATATT